>MDTF01004518.1_pt1 | contig 21656 bp, 19 predicted proteins | sample 811191 | NCBI WGS metagenome assembly MDTF01 (sample SAMN05326649, study PRJNA326480) | marine metagenome | isolation source: seawater | place: Southern Ocean | collected 2011
GGTGTAGGTGGTGTAGGTGGTGTAGGTGGTGTAGGTGGTGTAGGTGGTGTAGGTGGTGTAGGTGGTGTAGGTGGTGTAGAAATTGCAGTATTTCGTATAATATCCAAAGTATTTAACTCATTAATTAATTCATTCGTTTCATATCTTATACTTTGGATGTTGTTTAAATGTAAAAATTCTATTTTAAACTCGTGTTTTTTAACAATTTTTTTTAATTCAATTAAACATTTATTTTCAAAATATTCCTTTTTCAATGGATTTGATAAATATTTTTTTTTTAAATAAAAAATTAAAGTTTTTTTGAAAATATCAACCATTTTAGCTTTTTTAAAAATACTTATACGCGTTTTAACTAATACATAATTTGTTTCTTTTCTAAAATCATGACATAAAGTAATAATATAATCATATAATTCACTAATATATCCATTTTTTAAATAATTATCAATAGCATATTCTTTCAAAAGAGGATAAGCTTTTAATTTAAATTTAATTATATCAAAGTTACTTTTATAGTAATTTAATACTATTTCTGGTAATATATAATTTGTATTATTGAAAGCTATTAAAATATTATATAAATTATATTTTTTAAAATAAATATTAGTATAAGGATTTTTTAATTTTAAAGGTATTGGAAACATGTGTTCATTATTGTAAAGTGAAATTTTTAAAAGATGAATTAAATCTAAAATTCTAAAAGAATATATTGTTTTATTTTCAATTATTTCTACAATTTCATTATTATTGTAGTTTTTTAAAGGTATAAATCTTAAATCTTTGTCAAATTCATACTTTTTATATAGCTTTTTTTTAAAATTTTTTACAAATCGTTCTAAAGTGTTTTTTATTTTTTTTGCTTTTAAATATAAATTTTCAATAATTGTTTTCTCTTCAAAATATAAATTATATTTTATAATAATATTATTAAAATAATTTATATCTGATTTTAAATTATTACCCAACGTATCGTCATATAAAATGAAACTATTTGAAATAAATTTAATATCGTTTTCTGTTTTAATATTATTAATTATTTTTTTTATTAACATTATATAATGTTAATAAAAAAAATAAATAAAAATAATTTTATTTAATTTTATTTATTTTTAATTTAATTTATTTTTTTAGAAATCTATTTGATAATCATCGGCAATATTTCCTGAATTAATTACATTATCATCTTCGATATTTGATTCTATTATAATTTTTTCTTTACTACATGGGTCATTAACCGAATCAATAATTAATTGTTCATCAATATTTTCTTCTTTTTCTAATTGTTTTTCTTTAATTTTTGATGTTTCACTTAATAATGATTTTAAATTTAATAAAATTTGAAATGAACCTGTTCCAAAATATCCTTCTTGCCCAACCATAACATTGGCAGAAACGCCAGTCATTAAATCTAATTCAGCATGTCTTGCAGCACGAAGAAACATTTCTGGAGTTTCTTCAAAACTGGCTTTTGCTATAGGACCAATATCATCATTATTAATACCATGTCTAAATACAGAAACCATTTTTTTTGTAGCTGTTATTCTATCAGCCAACATCGTAAGATGATGGTCATCAATGTATGTTCCATCGAATGAAATGGCTTCCTGGAGTTCGTTTAAGATTGCCTGTCTTGCAGCTTCAATACCCAATGTTCTATATACTTCTTGTATATCATTTGTAATTGTATTATTTGAATCAATTTCTTCTACAGCCAAAACATCAATTAAATTTGTGCCAACTGTATCAAGAACCCATTTTTCTTCTTTAACATAATTGCCATTTTTTAATGTTAATTCATTTGTAACTTTTCTAATAATAATTTTCGGTATTTTTTTAATACCACGAAGAATAATATTGTTTAATATATTATTTTGAAGATTTTTTAAAATATGAATTTCATCACCTTGGTCTAATGTCTTTTTTTTATTATTCGATAGATTAATTCCTCTTATTCTGAAAATAAGATTGTCATTATTAAAATCACTATAAACACAATGAATTTTATTTTTAAGACTATTTTTAATAGCAAAATGTATGTCATCCATTGATATATTTTTTTCCAACATATTTTCTTTTGATAATTCAAATCTTATAATCCATTTCGAAAATTTATCATTTTCCGAATATTCGTTATCAACCCCACAATCTTCCATCATTTTTTCAAATTCCAAATATTCTTCTATTATTTTTTCATCTTCTGAAATATTTGTCGAATTTAAATTTGGGTCAAAACATATTGAAACCACTTCAGTAATATCTCTTAAATTAGTATATTCCAGGTTATATTTAATTTCCTGTGCTTTTTCCAATTTTGTTTCGTCTTCCGCTTTTAATTTAATAGTAATAGACGGATTTTTTGGATTCTCCGATAATGTTAAAATTTCTTCAATCCTTGGCACACCACGAGTAACATTCGATTTACTAGCTACACCTGCAAAATGAAACGTATTCAAAGTCATTTGAGTCGTTGGTTCGCCGATGCTCTGCGCAGCGACCATACCAACCATTTCACCGGGATTAACGATGGATTTTTTGTAGTTGAATTCGAGGATATTTAAAAGATGGATGACAGCTTTTTTGTTGAAACGTCTTATGGTTAATAAATCTTTTGGTGATAAATAATAATACCATGCAACTTTGAATAATTCTGAAGGTTGAACATAAATATTATTTGACATATTTTTTAGTTTTTCTTCAATTAAATTATATAATTCTAAAGGTGTAATATCAACAATGTTATTGTTGGTTATAAATAAATTATTTTGAACATTATTAATTAATCTGTAAAAATTTACAGGAATATAAATATTAATATTATCTTCATTATTAAAAACATGTTTTGCAATTTCATCTCTTTTTTTCATCATCATTTTTAGTATATTTTTTGTTTTTTTAATTAAATCTTTTTTTTGTTTTTTAAATCTTTTTTGAGTATCTTTATTATAATTTGAAATCATAAAATTTTTAATGTCTTTTGAATTTGGAATTTGGAAATGTGAATAAATTTCTTCGGTTGACATGGAAACTATAGGTAATTTAATATTTTCAACTTTCATGGTATTAATGCAATCAGTACCATATTTGAATTGAATGATTTTATTTTTATTATTTCTCACAGACATATCATATTTTACACATAAATCTTCCAAAGATTTAATAAGACGCCTTTGAATATAACCAGTAGAACTGGTTTTAACAGCCGTATCAATCAATCCTGTTCTGCCACCCATAGCATGGAAATATAGTTCTTCTGGTGTTAATCCTTGTATAAAAGAATTTTCAACAAATCCTCTAGCTTCAGGAGAATCATCATATTTTGTATAATGTGGTAAAGTTCTATCATCAAAACCATATGGAATTCTTTTACCATCGACGTTTTGCTGTCCTAGACAAGAAATCATTTGAACAATATTAATATTATTTCCTTTAGAACCGGCATTAACCATTATAACAAATCTATTATCAGAATTTAAACTTTTTCTTCCAATTTTGCCTGCTTCTTCTTGTGCTTTATTTAATATAGAATTTACTTGAGTTTCAAATTCTATATTATTTGTTTTACCAGAATTATTTTCGAATACATCAAAATGTAATTGGTTTTCTATTTTTTTCACTTTTTCTTTATTTTTTAAAACAGCATTATAAATTTTATCATTTGTTTCATCGTTTGCAATTAAATCATGAATACCTACACTATAAGACGATAATTTCATATATTCTGTAACAATAGATTGTAATTCATCTATAAATGAGGTTGCATGTTTGTGGTCATAATCATTAAATATTGATAATATTAAACCAGTTGATTTACCACCTAGGACACCCTTATCAATTTGACCTCTTTTGTATTTGCCATTTATAATTTCAATAATTTTATTGCTAGTTTTTCTATCTTCGTCAGATGAAAATTGTTTATTTGGAAATTTACAATTAATAGCTGGTAAAATTTGCGATAATAAATCAAAACTATCAATTGATGCTTTTTTAAAAATATTTAAATCAATATTTTTATTGTACATTAATAAATTCATAGCTGTTCTTTCATTAAAAACGATGTCTTTCCTTGTAAATCTATAACAACCAAGTAAAGAATCTTGAAAAATACCCACAATAGATTGATTATTTGCTGGACTGATTATTTGATATGGAACAGCTGCTAATTCAAGTAATTCACATTGAGCCATTTCACTTTGTGGGCCATGCATATTCATTTCATCACCATCAAAGTCAGCATTATACGGCTTTGTATCACCAACATTCATACGAAATGTATCTCCAACTTTCATAACTTTTACAATGTGACACATCATACTCATTCTATGAAGTGTTGGTTGTCTGTTAAACAATACAGGGTCACCATCAATCAAATGTCTATGAACAACGTCACCTTCGTATAATTCCAATGTTTCTCTATTAACATATCTTAAAGATATACTATCACCATTTTTCCTTTCTAAAATATTAGCCCCTGGGTAATTTTCAGGACCATTTAAAACTAATTTTGTTAAATATTTTTTATTTCTTTTATTTACTTTATTTGGAAATGTAATATTTTTTGCAATTTTTAAAGGCACCCCTAATTCTTTAATACTTATGTTGGCATCTGGTGAAATAACAGAACGTGCGGAAAAATCTACTCTTTTTCCTTGTAAATTACCTCTTACTCTTCCTTGTTTTCCAACAAGTCTTTCTTTTATAGACTTTAAAGCTCTTCCTGAACGTTGAGCAACTGGACAACAACCCGGTATTTTATTATCAATCATTGTAGCAATATAATATTGTAGAACTGTTGTCCATGGTTCAATAACTTTTGCAGGAGCACCCTGTTGAATTTTTTCTTGTAATGTTTTATTTGCTTTAATAATATTTACAATAATATGTGAAATATCATCTTCACTTCTTTGTTGAGAATCATGTTTAACGGAAGGTCTCACTGCCGGTGGAGGAACTGCTAATACTTGACATATAAACCATTCTGGTCTAGACCAAACAGGACTAAATCCCATAAATGTAATATCTTCATTTGTTATTCTTTTAAAAATCCTTAAAACCGTTTCAGCCGTTAGTTTAATTGTAGGTTTATTATTAACATCACCTTCATTATTTTTAATTCCAGAAGTATTTTCCCATTCAGCATAAATTTCTGATAGATCTTGTTTATAAATTTTTTTAGGTTGCTTACACCCACAACCATCTTCTGTTTCAGCACCACATCTTTTAATTTTACTAGAATGGCTAAAAACAAAATCCCATCTTTTTTTAGGTGATTTATTTAAAAGGAAATCATATTTTTTTTTACTTAATTTTAATTTACCACATTTAATACAAATGCAACGTAATATTTTTATTAAAGTATTGATATATTGGATATAAAATACTGGTCTAGCTAATTCAATATGTCCAAAATATCCGGGTGTTTGAATATAATCTAATCCATCCGTAGGGCAAATTAATCCCGCTTCAATTACTCCCATTCTTGGGTCAAACAACCCATTTAATACCGGTTTATTATTTATATATGTATCTCTTGTGTTAATTTCGGCAACACTTCCTTTTCTAATATCATTTGGACTTAAAACGCTGAATTGAACACCAATAATTTTAGAAGATTTAATTTTGGTTGTATCATTGTTAAACATCCTTTATATTTATAATAGAATATTTAGTTTATATTTTTTAAATCAATTTTATAATTTTTAAAATTGATTTAAAAATTCATTTAAAAAATATATTATATATTTGAATATTAAATAATGAGCGATGATGAAAATTCTCCTAAATCAATGCAAAAAAATAAAACAAAAGCAAAAAAAGAACTTGTTTTTTCAGATAGTGATGGTGATAGTGACTATATCCCAGATGAAACAGATGAAATGGGAATATTAAATGATTCTGAAGAATATAAGACATTTTTAAATTCATTATTTCCATCATCATATTTATCTTCACAAATTAAGAATGAAAAAATGAAAAAAAAGGCAATAAAAAAAAACGTAAAAAAAACCGCTTTTGATAAAATAAAAAAAAGTGCAAAAAATAATAAACAAAATAAGAAAACAAAGAAAACAAAAAATAAAAGTGAAAAAAAGAAGAAAGTAATAAGAGATACTTATAAATTCCCAACCGATGAAGAAGAAGAAGAAGATGAATTTGATAATATGATGATGAACCCAGCAAAATTTAGCATTGTTTATACTTTTGGAGATGAATATGAAAATGAAGAATATAATGAAGAAGATTGTGATACAGAAGTTGATACAGAAGTTGATACAGATTATGAAGAAATATATCAAAAAAATATAGATGATGTAACCGAAGAAGAATGGGAAAAAGCCATGAGAAAAGAAGAAGAAAAACTTTCAAAACAAGAAAATAAAAGAAAAACAATGTTAAAAAAATTAAAAGTAAAAGATAAAGTAAAAGTAAAAAAAAGAAATTGGGAAAAAAAATATATTGGAATAATTACAAAAATTTATAAAAATAGAAAATTTTATGATATTAAATTAAAAAATGAAGAATTTGAACCATTAATAAGAGTAAGAGATAACATTATTCTTGAAAAATATAATGAAAAAGAAATTAATAAAATACCAAAAGATATAAAACAATTAATTTTATTAAAAAAATCAAATCCAAATAAATATGATAAACAAATTGAAAATTATGAAAAAGAATTAAAAGAAGAATATGGTAATATTAATAAAAAAAAAGAAAAAAAACAAAAGACACTTAACGTAGAAAGATTAAAAAAACTTCTTCGGGAAAAAAATGTAACAAACGATTTCTCTTATTTTAAAAACATGAAAATAAAAGAACAAAAAAATATATTAAAAAATTTAATTGAAATGAATAAAGTTTCTACAGTTAAAAAACCATATAAAATTTCATTAATTGAATCAGATATTGCACCCGAAATTAAAGCAATTGCCATGAAAAAAGTTAATTTATTATCCATGATGGATCCGAGTACCGGTGATTATTATAAAAATAAACTCTGGGTGGAAACTTTTATGAATATTCCTTTTGGAAAATATGCTTCTTTACCTATAAAATTGGAAGATGGTTTGAAGAAAAGTCAAGATTTTATGAAAAATGCAAAAAAAATTCTCGACGAATGTGTTTATGGTTTAAATGATGCAAAAATGCAAATTATGCAAATGATTGGCGGTTGGATTAGTAATCCAAATGCGGTCGGTACTGCAATTGCTATTCAAGGTCCCATGGGAACTGGTAAAACCACTCTCGTAAAAGAAGGAATTAGTAAAATTCTAAATAGACCTTTCTCTTTCATACCACTGGGTGGTGCTACAGACAGTAGTTATTTGGAGGGACATTCATATACGTATGAAGGTAGTATTTGGGGGAAAATTGTTGATACATTGATTAATAAAAAATGTATGAACCCCGTGTTTTACTTTGATGAATTAGATAAGGTAAGTAATACACCAAAAGGTGAAGAAATCATTGGTATTTTAACACATTTGGTAGATACAACGCAAAATTCACAGTTCCATGATAAATATTTTTCGAATTTAGATTTTGATTTAAGTAAAGCTTTATTTATATTTAGTTATAATCATGAAGATAAAGTAAATGCCATTTTAAAAGATAGAATGTATCAAATTAAAACAAAAGGATATGATAAAAAAGATAAAAATGTGATTGCAAAGGATTATTTGATTCCAAGTATTGAAAAAAATATTAATTTTAAAGAAGGTGAGGTGACATTTGCAGAAGGTGTTTTTGAATACATTATTGATAAATTAACTGGTAAAGAGAAAGGTGTGCGTAATTTAAAAAGGTGTTTGGAAATTATTTATAGCAAAATTAACTTATTCCGTTTAATGGAAAAGGACACAAGTTTATTTGAAAAAGAAGAGTTCATTAATGTTGAATTTCCTTTTGAAGTAACCAATGAAATAGTTGATAAATTAATTAAACAAAATGATAAAGATGCTATTCCATTTGGTATGTACATGTAGGGGGAAACCCCCTATAACCCCTCTACTTTTGGGAAAAGTAGGACAAAAAATTAAATAAAAATAAAAAAATTTAAATTTTTTATTTATTTTTTTGATGTTTTATTTAGATATACAAAATATTCTGCCGCTGGTTCGTTGTGGAGTATTCTTTCTATAACCTTTTGGGCATCTACCACTCTTTGGTAATACTGTCCATTGGACTCGTTTTCGTGCTCGTTTTAGTGCTTTTGAAATTATATCTGGTTTACCGTCTTTCGTTTTTCTTGTTCTTTTCTTATGGCGTCTTTTGGTTTTGCGTTTTGTTTTTCTTTTTCTTTTGGGTTTAGATTTGCGTTTAGTTTTGTGTTTTTTAGATTTTCTTTTAGATTTGCGTCTTTTAGATTTGCGGGGTTTTCTACAATTTCCACAACTATTCATATATATATATTTTTATTATTTTCCCCTAAAAGTATAGTTTTTTGTCCTACTTTTCCCAAAAGTAGTTTATTCGTTAGCATTTAAGTTGTAAAGTTGTTCGATTTTTAGAGTAAAGGAATAATCAGCATTATTAAGCGAAACAACACGACCATATTCGTCTAATAATCTTATGCGCAATTTCATAAGGTCTACAGGACCAAAGTATTGCCTTTTGAATTGATAATCACCACCAGCATCACTCTTATAATCAAAGGTATCATAATCATTGTTTATTTTAGCAAATATGTTGTTGTCATTAATAACAGAATCTTCGAATGGTGAAAATAACATTTTTGAATAGTTCTTATTGTAATCATCAATGGAGAGAAAAATATATCTTTGTCCATTTAAATTTTGAAAACAACTTTCTGCCTCAAATCCCTCACCTTTATCAAAAGAAACACAGCTAACATCAACATAGTCTTCTTCGTATGAATAGTATTCTTTTCTGAATCCCAAAATCCAACCCATATTAAGTTGTATGGAACGGTCGGGTTTATCTTTTAATCTCCAATCAATATTGAAAAATAGATTATTTGTGTTACCAACACCCCCCGATATATCTTCTCTTTTATCTCTAAAAAATGATATTTTTTTTGTAATATTATCATAATTACATGCAATTCTTTTAAACGTATCTTTTGAAAATATATATGTATTTAAATAATCTACAAGTTCTTTTGCAGAATAATTACCATTTTTAATACGTACAGTTTTTTTTTTTTTGTCAGTATATGTATCTTTATATGTTTCAATGGTAAATTCATTTGTCCCTATTTCTGAAGAAAAGGAATAAATAGTATTAGGTATTTCAGTATTACATAGTGTTATACTAGTTACATTTTTCAATGTATCTGGTAAATCAATGATAAAATCAGTTGATTTTTGCATATAATAATTTTTTCTGAATAAAGTATTAATATTTAATAATTTCGTGACATATCTCGTTTTAATGGGATTTATTAAAGAAGTTAATTCTTTTTTGAATACTTTTTTTATAACTGGTTTTTCATTAGAAAATATTTCATTTTTTTCTAAATTTGGCATAAAATTACCTTCTGTTAATTTATATTCAGAATCTTTTTCTAGTAATTTTTTGAAAGCTTTATCTAAAAATTTTAAAATATTACCTTTTTCGTTATCTGGTATATGAACTTCACTTTTCACATTTGTAATCATTTTATTGTAATTACTATTTAATATAGTTTTATCGAAATTTTCATCTACTTTAATATCAAACATATCACACAAATCATTTTGCGAATAATTGTCCAAATCATAATTTAAGTTATCCATTTAAATATAATAAATTATTATATTTTAATTTATCTTTATTATACATATATATGAATATATTTAGAAATAGTAATCAAAATAAAACAGCTAAAGAATACATAGAAAGGAAAAGAAATTTTAATTTGTTCTATGATTTATCGAATAATCCTACAAAAAATAAAATAACTTGTATAAAAGGAAATAAAATCACTAAAGTCAATAATCATTCAAATCTTATAAATTTAACAAAAGGATATTTCGATTATTATCAAAATGGTAAATGTGTTAGCGCAGATTTAAGTAGTAATTATGATGTTGAAAAATTTAGTGAAAATAAATGCGCAATAATAAAGAATAATAATGAATATAATACAGATATTAGTAATGTTTATACTGGGAATATTTTAATGGATGACAGAACTGATACAATAACAGATTCAACTACAGACTACGTAAAAAATTATGCTGAAATAGAAGGTACAGGTATGGGTAGTGGTACAAATTTTGAATATATAAAAAAAATAAATTATGTAAAATGTATTAAGTTGCATACCAAAGAATTTACAGAAATGTAAGTTTTTAATATTTTGTTAATATTTTCTAAAAAAAAAATATTAAAAAAATATCTATATTAAGTTATAATGATATTGTCGGCACTTATAAAAAATAGAGTATTTTTAACAACTGAATTATGGCGAAAAGAACAAGATATTTTACAATTAAGAGAATTAGTGAAAGAAACTGAAAAAATAATAAGAAAAGAATGCAAACACAATTGGATTAAAGATTACGTTGATAATAAATATGGCGAAGGAAGTCAAATTATTATTTTTTGTGATAAATGTAAATTAAATCTAAAAAATAATTAAATAGTGCAATCACTACCACTACAATTGTTACCTCTATTTCCCAAAAGTGTAGATTGCTCCGATGTTATACACGCACAACCACCACTACCACTATAAGAAGAATAACTACAGCAATCAGGTTTAAACGAAGTGTTAGCAAAAAATGACATGCTTTGTGTATCATTCGTATTCATTTGAGTTTCAGAATTATTTGGCATATGTTTTCTCCAACTTTCGTCGCCTGTATTTTGCCCTGGAACACCTATGCTCATACCATTATCACTTACTTGTGCTGACCTACTTGGTGAAACAAAACCTTCTTTTTTCCCACAAGAACAACCACACATAGTATTAACTCCGATAAATATACCAAGAATAATACATACTACTATAACTTCTACTCTACATTTATAACCAAAAAGTTTCATTATTATACATTCTAGAAAGATAATATAATTTATATATTTTAAAATAATTTTGAGAAAATTATTTTAAAATATTAAAAGTTTCTGTTGAATCTATCAATAATTGTATCAAAAACTGAATTATGATCTTTTATTTCAATATTTTCAATATTTAAAATTCCAGTATTAGTTATGATTGAATAATAAATCAACTTTTCGTTTGTTTGGATTGTTTCTTCTTTAATTTTATTAAAATCTCCTAAATTTGAAAAATATATATTTTTTCCAATTATAGTTTTGTTATCAATGTTGTATTCTATAATATTTTTTGGTTCTTTTGATTTTATAATACATTCCACAATACTCCCATCTATTAATTCATCGCCTATTTTAATATTTTTTATTTTCTTTTTATTTTTTATTTTATTTTTTTTATTTTTTAAATAAATAATTGTATTTGGATGAAGACATGTATTGAATGTTTCATTTAATTCTTCAACTTTATCAATATCAAACATATTTTTTATTTGCATAATATCTGTAATATCCAAATCATCCCAATCGCAAAATTTTATATTATTTATAATAATTTCTTTTTTTGACGTAATTAAGCAATAATAATAATCAGTTTTTATATCTGTTATTTTAGAATCAGAAGATTCTTTTACTTTTATGTAACCATTTTTTTTACAATAAAAATAATGATTACCCGAAACCAATATATTATTTAAATTATATAATGGTTCATTTGGTGTTATTTTCATTATTGAATGAACAATATTATCATTTTCTAATTTTTCACCAATTACAATATCACTCATTTTTATAAGACCACTTTCTGTTTTTACAATTGTATCACAATGGAAACAACAATTTGGGTCTGCATCACACTGTTGCTGTTTTGCTGCATCATTAATAACTGCACCAAAAATAGCAACAACAATTAAAGGAACAGATACAGTTAAATATGTTATAGACCAAGTAATATAAGAAGGTATTCCTAACCACGGAACTATGTATATGAGACCTAATGAAAATAAAGAAACAATTGTTATTATTGCCAAAATAATTAAAATTACAGCCACTAAATTATTTAATAGTGATAAAGTCGTATATAATGAACCAACTCCAAAAAATAAAAAACTCAAAAATGTACCAGCAATTTTCCACAATGTATCTTTTAAATTTGCTAACCATAATTGCATTTGAATCATAACATTTGCAAATTTTCCAAATAAATTTGAAATAATATTCATTAGAGCATCTCTGATAATATTATAAATATTACGTAAAAAATCTAATGCAGATAAAGCAATTAACATTAAAAAAGCTATCATATTTTGAGCACCAGCCATTGGTTTTGTAAATAACCCAACATTTGATTGCAAAATATTCATATTGCACATTGCATAGTTTTTAACAGTATAATCCATTTTTTCTTTGAAATTACTTCCGGGTGGTGGGTTTAAAAATCCAGCAAATGGTGTAATTGATGGGTCACATCTATGTTTGGGCCAGTTTTTTTTATAATATTTTTGTTTTTTTTTTAAAGAAAGATATGTAAATACACCACATACTATTATTAATGTAAAAAATGAAAACAAAATATCACCACCATGTATATAAAAATAATTATTTTGTTTTTCCATTAATAATAATAATTTCTTTAATTTGTTAATATTATTCATTTATATAGTAATAGGATAATATTATAAAAATTAATCTTCCCAATCCCAGAAAATATACTCCCCAATAGGTATTAAATTATTTGTTGTAACCAAACAACTCATTTCATTATCCCATTGTTTTGTTTTAATTGCCTCTTTATATTGTTTTGTAGGAATAAATTCACCAGTTGATTTATCTTTTATTAAATGGTCACCAGTAACATAAATATAATCTTTTAATTCATTACTATAAATTTTATAATAAGGATTTATCTTATTGCCTTTTACCTTTAATATAGCATGAACACTACCACCTGAAACTAATTTATCCCCTAAACTTAATTTCGACATTTCTTTATATGTTCCGTTTAATAATTTTATTTTTGTATCATTTGGGAAGCAACCAAAAACATCAATTAATGTACCGATTGGTCCAGCATTTGCACTTTTTGCTGTAATTGTAGCAGCGCTAATAAAAAGACCAAGCGTATATAGAATACCGACCATTTTCATTATTAAATCTTTTACATTTCCCATTAGTAATTGGAATGTTATACCTATATTTAAAAATATACCTAAAATAGAGCCAAACATATCTAAAATACTATTAACTAAAGAATTAAACATACCACGAATATTTTCAACAGACTCCATTATTGTTGCTCCTAATCCAGCTAAAATAGTCATAACATATCTCAATGGTGCTAAAAACATTCCCATAAAACCACCTTGGATATCTCCAATGCATTCTGTAAAGTTTTTAATAGCATCTTTTCCAAGATATCCTGCCATTGGAATTACTATCGGATTACACTTATATTTGGGCCAATTTTTTTCTATATTTTTGGCCATCGCCGCTATAATTAATCCTAAAAATATTATACCAAAAATTAATATTATTAAAAATGAAGACATTACATCATAAAAATAACTCATTGGGTATTATTAAAATATACAATTATTTTATTATTTAAAAATTTATTTAAAAAAAATAAATTTTTTTAAATAAATAATTGGGATTATTTTCTGCGGCTTTTTCTGCGTTTAGATTTTCTGCGTTTAGATTTTCTGCGTTTAGATTTTCTGCGTTTAGATTTTCTACGTTTTGATTTTCTACGTTTTTTACTTTTTGATTTTCTTTTTGATTTTCTACGTTTTCTTCTACCACCACTGGTTCCAGCATTTTTGTCATACTCGGCTTGCGCTTGACCTTGGTATGCTGTAAGTTGTATCTGTTCTTGTAAAGCTGCATCTTCCCCAGTAGAACCTTCTACAACTTGTGCTGTAACTTTTTGAGAATCACCTCCTGCTTGATTTCTCATTTCTATTTGTTTTTCAGCACCGGCTGACTGTTTCTCAATTTGTTGAGTTGAACATTCATTTGCTGTACTACAACCAGAATTATTAACTTCGACTTCATTTAATTCAACTGCACCTCCTATCATACGTCTGTTTTGTTTATTTAGTCTTCGTCTGTTTCGACTGTTTTGTCTTCGTCTGTTTCGACTGTTTTGTCTTCGACTGTTTTGTCTTCGTATTTTTTTTTGAGCAACCATTATATATTATATAAATATAAATATAAAAACAAAATAAATAAATATTTTAATGAATAAAACAGAAAGTATAGATTTGAAAAATTTAGTAAAAGAATATAAATATGAATCGACGACAGATAAAATAAGAGAATTAAAACATAGTAAAATAATTAGGGAAGATATTACTAAAATGATAGAATTAAAAAAAAAATACAATAGATTAAAGGAAAAAAATTTACGCAATATGGTAGAAAAACATTGCTCTTTCTTATATAAAAATTATACAAATATTTTCAATAAAATTTATAAAGATAATATAGATTTGAATCTATTTAATAAATTTTTACTGGTTTTGGAAAAAATAGAAGAAGGTGAATGCGACCAACATCAAGCAAGTGTTGAAGTTGGAAAGGTTTTAAAAGAAATTTATATAGATAGTGCTATGCGAGAAGGTAATAAATTAGATAAAAAAAAAAAAAAGAAACCGGTAAAAAGTAGAAAAGCAAAGTCTATTAGTTGGAATGAATTTAAGAAAATGAATGGTGATTAATAAATTGATTTTTTATGTTTTATTATTTGTTTTAATTAAAACAAATAATAAAAACAAATAATAAAAAACATGGCGAAGGTAAAAAAAATATATGATACAATACATGGTTTTATACCAATAAGTGAAAATATTCAAAAAATTATAGACACCCCTGAATTTCAAAGATTGCGAGATTTAAAACAATTGGGTGCAACAAATTATGTTTTTCCAAGTGCAACTCATACGAGATTTGAACATAGTATTGCCGTATCGTATCTTGGTAAAACAATGATAGAAAACATAAAAAAAAATCAACCAGAGTTAAATATTTCGCAGAGGGATATTGATTTAATTGAAATAGCCGGATTAATTCACGATATAGGTCATGGTCCTTTCAGTCATTTATGGGATAATTATATTATTTCGAAAGAGGAAAAAGACCATGAAGAACGAGGATGTGAAATATTTAAAAATATGATAAAAAAATATAAATTAGGTATTAGTGAAGAAGAATTTGGAACTATTTGTGAAATAATAAACCCTTCAAAAAAAAATGTAAATAAATGGTATTACCAAATTATTGCAAATAAACAATGTCAATTAGATGTAGATAAAATAGATTACATACAAAGAGATTCCTTTTATATTGGCGAAATAGGGCAAAATAATAACTTTAAAAGATTAATTACAGATGTTAGAGTTGTTGAAACAAAAGAAAAAACACATGAATTGGCATGGTGTTATAAGCTAAACTATGAAATATTCTCATTATTTACAACCAGATACCGATTACATAAATCTGTATATACACATCATGCTGTAAAATCACATGAATATATTATCATTGATATTCTTAATAATTTACATGATTTATTATTGAAAGGTAAAGTTGATTTCATAGATTTAACAGATTCGGTAGTATTTTGTAAATTATGCGCTATAAAATCATCAGCAACGAAAAGATTAATGTCGAGAGATATCCCAAGTTTTATTGGTGAAATTGTTATACCAAAGAATTATGAAAATAAAAATTTTTTGAAAGAACCATTTCCAAAAAGGATTGCAAATATAATAATTGATAAAATTCAAATTAAATTTTCAAGTAGTAATTATAATCCAATGAATAAAATATATTATTATAATTGTTGTAAAGTTGAAAAAATAAAACCAACGTGGTGTAATGTGGAATTTAATGAAACGATTTTGCGTTGTTATAATAACGCGGGGAAAAAAAATACTGAAGAAACAAAACATATTTCGAATGACGAAATCATTGCATTTTGGGACAATTACTTAAAAGAATTGGGATTACAATAATTATATGGAAAATAATATAAGACTTCATATAAGAATTCATATAAGAATAGCATGGTATGATAAACAAATAAATAAATATGATTATGGTAATTGGCATCATTTTAGTACATTGGATTATAAACAAAAATGGGTAGAAGAACAAAATAAAAAATATCCATATGTTCGTTATTGGATTGAAGGTTGCAAATATATTAGTGACAAAAAAAATATTGAAAAAAGTAATCTATTTTTTTCTAATATTGAAACATTTAATGTTATTAAGATGGAATGTCAAAATGAATTTCTTTTGTTGTAATATATGGAAAAAAAATGTTGTTGTGGAATTTTTTTATATAAAAGAAAAAATGTTGTATATCATGAAAAAGAAATGACAAATTATGATATCTATACTGAAAGCAATCAATCGAATGTAGGGAATCAATCGAATATAAGAAATGTTATATCTCCTACAAAATATGAGGTAACGATAGAAGCTGTCCCTGTAAATAAAAATTGAAAACATTATTTGAATTAGTTTAAATATTAATTAATATTATTTAATATTTAATGATATTAATCATAGTCGAATCTCCAGCAAAATGCAAAAAAATAGAAGGATTTCTAGGAAATGATTATAAATGCATAGCCAGTTTTGGTCATTTTCGAGAATTTACAAATGGTCTTAAAAGTATAGATTTTAACAATAATTATAAAGCTGAATATAAAGTATCTCATAATAAGAAGAAATATGTAAATATAATGAGAGCTTCTATAAAAAAAGCTAGTGAAGTTATTTTAGCTACAGATGATGACCGTGAAGGAGAAGCGATTGCTTGGCATATTTGCAAACTATTTAATTTGCCTATTTTAACTACGAAAAGAATTATTTTCCATGAAATTACTAAAAAAGCTATTTTACAAGCAGTAAATAATCCAACTATATTAAACATGGATGAAGTTAGAGCTCAACAAGCTAGACAAATACTTGATTTAATTGTGGGATTTACAGTTAGTCCTGTGTTATGGAAATATATTTCGCGAAATACTGAAAAAGGTCTATCAGCTGGAAGATGTCAAACACCAGCGTTAAATTTGGTTTATGAGAATGATTTGGAATGTAAAAAAGCAAAGGGTGAAACTGTTTATGAAACAAAGGGGACCTTTACACACCTAAATATACTTTATAAATTAAATAAATCTTTTATTGAAAAAGATACAGCTTTTGATTTTCTAAAAAAATCAAAAGATTTTAAATATATTATGAATGTTAATGATAAAAAACGTGTTAAAAAGAGTCCACCGAAGCCATTTATAACATCTACATTACAACAAAAGGCCAGTAATACTTATAATTTTTCTCCAAAAACAACAATGAGATTAGCACAAACATTGTATGAAAATGGATACATTACTTATATGAGAACAGATAATGCAAAATATTCTTTAGATTTTATAGAAAGTACAAAAAAATATATTAATCAAAAATGGAATAGCAAATATATTGGTAATAAATTAGAGAACATTTCTTTAAAAGAAGACTCTGATGATAAAAGTGATAAAAGTGATAAAAAAAGTGATAAAAGTGATAAAAAAAGTGATAAAAACAATTTAGCGCAAGAGGCACACGAGGCTATAAGACCAACTGATATATTGAAGGAAATCGTTCAAAATCCCAAAATAGGTGATATGGAAAAAAAATTATATTATTTGATTTGGTCGAATGCGTTGGAAAGTTGTATGGAAGCATCAATATATGATGTAATATCAAGTTATATTGATGCACCAGATAGTTTAAAACATAAAAATATTAAATATAAAAATAATTGTGAAAAAAATGTATTTCCTGGGTGGGAAATAGTGAAAGGTATAGAAAAGGATGATGAAATTTTTGAATTTATAAATTCTCTCCAAGAAAGTAAAAAGGTTGGATATAGAGAGATTAAAAGTGTAATAACTATAAAAAAATTAAAAACGCATTATACTGAAGCGAGATTGGTGCAATTACTAGAAAAAAATGGAATAGGTAGGCCTTCAACATTTTCATCTTTAGTATCAAAAATTATGGAGAGATTATATGTAAAAAAAATGAATATAGTGGGAAAAAAAATAGAGTGTGAAAATTTATTGTTAAAAAAAGATGAAGAAATTAAAGAAGAAAAAATAAAAAAAAGTTTTGGTGATGAAAAAAATAAATTAGTCATACAACCAGTTGGAATAATTGTTATAGAATTTTTGAATAAATATTTTGATAATTTATTTAATTATGATTATACAAAAAACATGGAAGAGAATTTAGATAAAATTAGCGCTGGAAATTTTAAATTAAAAAAATTATGCGATGACTGTAGAAAAGAAATTGATTTAGCTATTAAAAATATTTCTAGAAAAGAAAAAAGTCCTACAAACAAAAGAGATAGTAAAATGAAAAAGGGTATAAAAATAGATGAAAAACATAGATGGATTATTGGTAAATATGGACCTGTTATATTATGTGAGGAAGGAGGTAATATTTCATTTAAAAAAGTAAAACCTGATATTGATATTGAAAAATTAAAGAAAGGTGGTTATAAAATTGAAGAAATTATTCAAATAAATGAAAATAAAGCAAAAACTTTAGGTCAAATCGAGGGTGAAGATATTATAATTAAAAAAGGTAAATTTGGATTATATTTTTCATTTAAAGGTAAAAATAAGTCATTAAAATATGTAAATAAAAATATACAAGAAATTACATTAGATGATGTTAAGAAAATAATAGAAAAAAAGGTAGCTGGTAAATCAAATATATTAAAAAAAATTAGCGATGTAGCTTCAGTAAGACAGGGGAAATATGGTCCATATGTATTTTATAAAACAGAAAATATGACAAAACCAACATTTATTTCGATAAAAAAGAAAGCTTGGAAAGATATAGACATGGAATGGATATTAAATAGTTTATAAATTTTATAATTATATGATAAAAAAATATCATATAATTATATATTATGTCGAATGTTGATAAAACGATGAATTGGGGATTGGGCACAGGTGCTATATTTGCCATGGCAATACAAAAATATACATACGCATACGTTATTTTTACTGTTTTAATGGGATGGACAATTTTAAGTAATTTTGTTCAGGGTGACGGGACAAATGGAATTGGTATGATTGAAATGTTATATTTATTTTTTAATATTATTTTATTTTTTATAACACTTTATTTGACGGTTATTTCATTTAAAAATGAAGGTTTATTTGATGGTAATGTTGGTAGTGGTGATTTACCTTTTTATTTAAAAGCTTCCAATTTATTAATTCTCTTTATTTTTCTTTTTATAAGTTTAAACAAACAAATTGTTAAACAATTAGAAGATATGTTACCAAAATGTGGTAATGTCGTTATGTTGTTATCAATATTTTTATTTACGTATTTATTAGGTGTTATGGTTGTAAATATAAGTATAATTGTTAATAAAAAAATTACAGATGGTTAATCTATATTCAAACATCTGAATGTTATACCATAATCATAAGTTGATTCCCAAAATCCTGAAATTTTTAAAATTAATTTTATTTCTGATTGTTTTGTAATATTTTTATAATTATTAACTATTTTTATAAAATCATTTTCTAATTGTTCTTTTAATAATAAAATTTTTTTTTTTGTATTAAACATATTCATTAATTCTGATTCAACCCTCAATAAATTTTCTACTGTATTTAGATTATCTCTTTTATTGAAATTTATTTTTATTTTATTAAAATGTTTTTCAATATTTATATTTTTTAAAGTAAATTCTATTGTAACACCATTTAAAATAAAACAATCATTGGCATAATATATTCTATAAAAATATGAATTATTTATAACATTATTTTTTATTTTATTATTAATTAAAATATAATTTTTATTAAATTGGTTTTCTTTTAAACATAATAACATTTACTAATAAATAGTATTATGTTTCATTTAAATTGTTATTAAAAAATAAATATAAAATTGCGATGGTTTCAGGTTTTAAATCATCTTGCAAAATATTATCACAGTTGTTCAAGAAATATTCCGCTTTATTTAAATTTTGTAAAAATATTTCTTGTCTTTTTTGTAAAAAAACATCCCATAAATTTACAATATTCGGAAATTTCTCTCTAAAAACTTCTAACCTTTCTATTACCAAATCATATTTTTCATCCATTATATTTTTTTTTTAATTTATATTTAAACTTTTATAATAAATTTATTATAAAAGTTTAAATATATAATGTTTCCAAATTTATTTAATCATTTTTTACTTGGTGGAATATTATTTTCTTTAATTTCATACACTTCAAATATTTTAAAAAACCCAGCATTATCAGCAATTGTTGCTCTTTTACCAATTTCTATAATCAGCTGTTATATTATTCAAGATAAACATCTTTTATTAAAACATTGTAATAATTTATTGTACGTATTAGTAATAACATTTATATTAATTATATTTTTGATATTCTTATTAAAAAATGTAGCTATAAATAAAAATTATTTAATAACATTGGTTATTTTTTTTTGGATAATAATGCAATCATTATTTTATAATTTTTATGCGTATAAATGATAATATAGTTTTTAATTTAAAACTATAATAAATAAATAATTCAAATAATATTAATGAAATATTTGGAAACAAGCTTTGTTGATTATATAAACGCTGTAAAAAAAAACAATATACATAAAAATAAAGAACCTTTTTTTCAGTCAATATCAAATAATATATCAGAAGTTCCAAATTTGATTTTTTATGGGCCATCTGGAGTAGGAAAATATTCACAAATGTTAAATTTTATAAAAAGATATAGTCCATCAGAATTAAAATACGAGAGAAAAATTACATATAAATACAATAATAAATATGATTATACTTTTAAAATAAGCGATATACATTTTGAAATAGATATGGAATTATTGGGTTGTAACGCAAAGATATTATTTAATAATTTATATTATCATATTTTGGATGTTTGTAATTCAAGACAAAGAATAAATAATATTATTGTATGTAAAAATTTTCATAAAATACATACAGAATTATTAGAAAATTTTTACAGTTATATGCAAAGTATAGAACATAAAAATTTAAATCTAATCTTTATTTTTTTAACAGAACAAGTTAGTTTTTTACCGTCAATAATATTAAAAAGAACAAAAATAATATCGTTTTCAAAACCAAATTTATCAATTTATAAAAAAATTACAAAAAACAAAGAAATCAGTAATACAAATATATATAATTTAAAAGATATTATAAGTAAAAATAATCAAACTGATGTTTATAAAAAAAATATTGTTAAAAAAATTTATAATACTTTAATAAATTATAAAAAATTAGAATTTATAAAATTTCGAGATAATATATATGATTTATTTATTTATGATATAAATCTCGAAGAAACTATTTTCAAAATTATTTTTGAATTAATTAAAAATAAGTATATAGATAAAAAAAATTATAATGACATTGTTTTTGAAAATTATAAATTTTTAAAATATTATAATAATAATTACAGACCAATAACGCATTTAGAATTATTCTTTTTTAAAATAATTAAAATAATAAAAGAAAACCAAGAAGAAAACCAAGAAGAAAACCAAGAAGAAAACCAAGAAGAAAACCAAGAAGAAAACCAAGAAGAAAACCA
>MDTF01015573.1_pt1 | contig 21651 bp, 17 predicted proteins | sample 811191 | NCBI WGS metagenome assembly MDTF01 (sample SAMN05326649, study PRJNA326480) | marine metagenome | isolation source: seawater | place: Southern Ocean | collected 2011
CTTAATCGGATTGAGAACGGCCATCACACGAGGAGCAACACGGTTGAGATCATCGCGTAGTGAAAACTCCAAAAGCCCAACGTCAATGATGTTTTCGCGTTTAGCGACACCTACTCTATCAATAAAATCACGAATACTAGCAGGAGTATAACCCCGACGTCTTAAGCCACTTAATGTCGGCATGCGTGGATCATCCCAACCATCAACAGCTCCATCTTCTACTAGAGTGAGCAGCTTGCGCTTAGACATCACTGTATAATTCAGGTTGAGTCGTGCAAATTCAGTTTGGCTAGAAGGGAAAATGCCAAGATTCTCAATATACCATTCGTACAACGGGCGATGTACTTCAAATTCTAACGAACATAGACTGTGTGTGATTCCTTCGATGCTGTCAGACTGACCATGAGCAAAATCATACATCGGATAGATGCACCATTTGTCTCCTGTGCGGTGGTGAGTGGCAAACATAATGCGATACATGAGCGGGTCCCTAAGGTGCATGTTGGGATTTTCCATGTCAATTTTTGCACGAAGAACGCGAGACCCAGTCTCAAACTCTCCTGCTTTCATTCTCTCAAACAGATCACGGTTCACTTCAGGAGTTCGGTTGCGAAAGGGACTGTGCTTCCCAGGCTGAGTGGGAGTTCCTTTTTGCTCAGATATGACATCAGAGGACTGATCATCAATGTATGCCTTACCTGCGTCAATAAGCTTGAGAGCATAAGAATACAATTGATCGAAGTAATCACTCGTAAAATACTCTCCTCCAGTAGGTTCAAATCCAAGCCACTTGATATCATCTCGTATTGCATCGACATATTCTACATCTTCTTTGACGGGGTTAGTATCGTCAAAACGAAGGTTGGTTTTGCCACCAAATTCCTCAGCCAAGCCGAAACTTATGCAGATTGCTTTTGCATGACCAATGTGCAAGTAACCGTTTGGCTCAGGCGGAAAGCGTGTATGAACTTTACCATTGTTTTTCCCCCCAGCTATATCAGCATCTATTTTCTGCTGTAAAAAGTGGCGACTCTTGTTTTCTGACATGACGCAAAAATACATTGCACGCCTTATATTTGTACAAGTACGTAAAAAGTTTATCAGGCGTTTATGATCTATAATTCAAGCACAGAAACTGAAAAGGAGGTGTTGGTCGATGTGAAAATCGACGAAGGCTGGAAGATTGTTGTTTACAATGACGACCACAACACCTTTGACCATGTCATCAACAGACTTGTCGCAACTTGTGGTCACGAACCTCTCCAAGCTGAACAGTGCGCTATGATCATCCATTTCAAAGGAAAATGCACTGTAAAGAGTGGATCGTACGACGAATTAGAACCGATGTGTACATCGCTTCTAGAGGCAGACATCACAGCAGAAGTAGAACCTTAAACCACAAAAAATATGAGGTTATTTTTTCTCTTTCTTGCACTTTCACCTTGGATCACGTCAGCCCAAATCTTTAAAAACAATGCACCCCAATGGGGAGTCGTGCAATATGATTGGGATGGCATCTATGGATCAGGAGTGTCAACCGCAGACTGGAATCTAGATGGGTGGGATGACTTAACATTTGGCAACTCTTCTGGAGCGATCAGAACATTTACGAATACTCAAGGAACAGGTTTTTCGATACTCCCCCTGCCTATCAATCAGCAAGCAGAATCAAAATCAATCTTGTGGCTAGACATTGACAATGACGGAGATATGGATTTCCACTACTCAGATGCAGAGGGTCGGACAGAAATTCTTGAGAACATTGGAGACACTACCTTCATCAATGTAACTGAAATCACCAACATTCAACAGACATTTATATCTTCAGAAGGAAGCTCTTGGTGTGATTATGACAACGATGGAGATCTTGATCTTTATATCTGTAGATATTACGAAAGTGAGGAAGATCTGGGTGCAGAATATCAGAATGTATTAATGAGAAATGACGGTGATTTTCAGTTTACTGATGTCACATCGCAGTCAAATACGGGGACATATACACGTGCTTCTTTCCAAAGCGTATGGTTTGACTGGGACCGTGATGGCTTTCAAGATCTTTTTATCATTAACGACAAAAATGGTGTAAACACATTGTATCACAACCTGGGAGATGGTGGTTTTGAGGACATTGCCGATCAAGTAGGATTAAACATTTCGATGGATGCAATGTCAGCATCAGTGGGCGATTACAATACAGATGGAATCACTGACATTTACATCTCTGATTCCGGGGTGGGTGAATTTCCTCAAGGAAGCAAATTGTTTAGAGGCACTCCTTCAGGTGTTTATTCAGAAGAGTCAATCCCCATGGGAGTTAACCTGCAAGAGTTTTGCTGGGGCGCTGTTTGGATTGATATGGACAACGACACCGATTTAGATATTTTTATTGCTGAACACGACCTATCGAACCCCTACCAAGAGAATTATCTTTTTGAAAACACGGGGACATCTGGCACCAACACGTTAGAATTTAACCTTGCCAGCACAGAAATTTATTTCACAGACCTTCTTAATTCACACACAACAGCAAGTGGGGATTTTAACAGAGACGGATGGATCGATTTTGTAGTCCACAATACCGGAAATCACAAAGCTAGAATTTGGATCAACTCTGGGTTTAATGAAGATCCCGCAAACTATATACAAATTGGTCTCTTGGGTCAAAAATCTAACAAGATGGGCATCGGCGCTTGGATGGAAGTTTCAGCAGGCGGAATCACACAGGTAAGAGGAACACACTGCGGCGAAAACTATTTGGGTCAAGAGGGTTTTTATGAGCACTTCGGGCTGGGCGAAACATCGTTCATGGATTCAATGACAATTGAATGGCCAAGTGGAGTTGTAGACAAGTACTTTGGTTTGGATATTGGAAATGACACTGAACCTCGCGCCATTTATACTGAAGGACATTCAGCCTGTTCAGACTTTGCCGACACTGTCCTTTGCGGGACTGAGACAATCACTGTTGCATCAACACCCTTTTGGGAGGACGCGGAAGTTGTTTGGTCATATCAAGAAACAGCTCCTCAAGAATTTGAAGTAGATGATCTACAATCCTACGAAATGTACCTTTCTGAATCAATGGAAATAACAATTGCCTCTGAGGGGTTTTACAAATATACAGTTGCCCACCAAGGAACATTGCTGTGCGAAAGCTCATTCCACATTACACAAGGACTCCTCGGTGATTTAAATGTCGATGGCGTGATCGGTAGTTCTGACATCCTAGAGCTCATTTCTAATTATGGATGTACATCAGACTGCTTCGCAGACATCAACGGAGATGGAACCACAGAGATTCACGACTTGCTTTTGTTGTTGTCGAAATTTGGAGACAGCTGCTAAGTGAAACTGACTTTAGAAAATTACGCATTCTTGATTGCTGTAGCTGCAGCACCAGGGTTTTCAGCCCTGAAGATAGAAGATCCAGCAACGAGAACATCCGCTCCCGCCTCTACCAATGCTGAAGAATTAGATGTTGTCACTCCACCATCTATTTCGATGTGAAATGTTGCCCCAGCCTCATGACCCATTTTTCTTAGTTTACGTACTTTTTCGTAGGTCCGTTCAATGAAAGACTGGCCTCCGAATCCAGGGTTAACACTCATCAGACATACAAGGTCTAAGTCATTAATCACCTCACTTAAAGACTCAACGGGTGTGTGGGGATTAAGTGCAACACCTGCTTTCATTCCTGCGGCACGTATCGCTGCAAGCGTTCTGTGAAGATGGGGACAAGCTTCGGCATGAACAGTAAGTATATCTGATCCAAGATCGGCAAATGCATCGATGTACCTGTCCGGGTCTACAATCATAAGATGGACATCTAGAGGTTTTTTAGCGTGTCTTGCAATCGCCTTAATAACAGGCATTCCAAAACTTATGTTTGGAACAAAAACACCATCCATCACATCTATGTGAAACCAATCTGCGTCTGATGAATTGACAAATTCTATATCTCGCTGGAGGTTTGCGAAGTCAGCGGCTAAAAGAGAGGGAGCGACGAGATGTGACATGAGTTTTTATGCAATATTGTAGTGCAAAGGTGGTGAGTATTTCTTTCCTTTACAGTATGTTGAGTACAGTAAATAAGAAGGAGATATTCACAGTGGGTCTCACTGGAGGAATCGGTTCTGGAAAATCCACAGTGGCAAGGGTCTTTAAAGCTCTAGATGTCCCTGTGTTTAATGCAGACAAGGCAGGACATGCTATTTATGCAGAGAACAACCTCATTCGAAATGCCGTGATTGAGAAATTTGGGCGCAAAGTTGCTGTTTACGACAACGAAGGGAAGGCTGTTGACATCAATAGAAAAGAATTGGGAAAGCTGGCTTTTAGTGAAGTTGGCGGAATCAGTTTTTTGAATCAGCTAGTCCATCCAGCCGTCAGAAAGTCCTTCCAGGTTTGGGTTGCTAACTTGCCAGACAGCGTGACGTATGTGGTACGTGAAGCAGCTATTTTATTTGAAAGCGGAGCCAGCAAGGACTGTGATGTCGTCATTACCGTGAATGCTGATAAAGAACAAAGAATCGCCAGGGTGAAACATAGAGATGGGTTCGATAAAGTCATGATTCAAGGGAAAGTAAACGCTCAATTTTCCGATGAAAAACGAACTTCTCTTTCAAATTTTGTGCTTGTGAATAACGACACCGATATGCTGCTCCCACAAATTGAAAAATTACACTCCATTTTAAAAAGAAAATCTATTAACTTCAGCAAATGATTAAAGGCATTTATCGGGGAGGTTTTCGAGAAAGAAAAGCCAGGATTAAACTCCTGATGTCCGCAATCGTAAATTTTGAAAAAGAATTATTACACGCATTAAAAGCGGACCTCAACAAGCCTGAAGCAGAAGCTGTTTTACAAGAAATATACCCTTTAAAAAAAGAAGCACAACACACAATTTCAAACTTAAACCGTTGGATGGGGAAGCGTCATGCCTCTACCCCACTTGCTTTGATCGGGACAAAATATTATGTACAGGCTGAGCCCAAAGGCCGTGTACTGATCATTTCACCATGGAACTACCCTGTTATGCTCACGCTAAGACCTTTAATTGGAGCACTGGCTGCAGGAAACAGTGTGGTGGTTAAGCCATCTGAGCACACGCCTCATGTTTCACTTGTTTTAAAGAACCTTCTTGAATCCATCTTTACGGAAGAGTTGGTGAAAGTGGAACTGGGTGGGCCGGAAGTCGCTGCAAAACTTACGTCCTCACCGTTTAACCACATCAACTTTACGGGCGGCACTGAAATTGGACGACTTGTCATGAAAGCTGCCGCTGAACAACTTTGCTCAGTGACTTTAGAGCTCGGGGGAAAAAGCCCAACCATTGTCGATAAGAGTGCCAATATAAACAACGCAGCCAGAAAAATCGCTTGGGGCAAATACATGAATGCAGGACAAGTCTGCATCGCACCTGACCATCTTCTCATTGAGAAATCGATTAAAACTGTGTTCACGGAGGCTTTGCTTCTTCGCATCACAAAAATGTATGGGGAAAAACCCATCGAAAGTCCTGACTTGGGCAAGATCGTCAACACAACACATTACAACAGAATTCTAAGCCTAATTAAAGATGCAACTCAGAAAGGAGCTACACTTCACGTTCCCGGAAATACATTAGAGATGGGAGAAGAAAGATGTAAAATTGCACCCTGTATACTCACGGGCTGTACATTAGAAATGGCAATTATGCAGGAAGAGATATTCGGCCCCGTGCTGCCTGTGTTAACATGGGAAACGCAAGAACAAGTAGCAGAAACAATTATGAGGAACCCTTACCCTCTTGCACTTTATATCTTTAGTTCGAAGTCAAAAAACATAGCTTGGTTTATTGAAAATACGCAGGCAGGAAGTACAGCGATTAATGAAGTTATTCTTCAAATTGCAAATAGTGCGCTTCCATTTGGAGGCATTCAATCAAGTGGAATGGGACGTTCTGGGGGAAGATCGAGCTTTGAATCTTTCTCAAACCTGCGAAGTTTTGCAGTCCAAACACTTCCGTTTTCATTTCTATTCCTGACATATCCACCCTTCAAAGCCCTTGGACTTACCTTCTCGCGAATTGCGCGTAAGTGGCTGTAACGATAAGACATGTTAGTCCAAACTCACTATCCACAAAAACTCTCAAGAGTACGCTACGATCAATACCTGGCTTCAGGTTGGTTTAGAGGTGCGGTCATGCTTTACAAGATGGATCTTTTGTGCATTGATGACGAACTTTTTTCTGTCGTAAACATTCGAGTCAAACTCAACGATTTTTTATTGAGAAAAAGCCAAAGAAAACTTCTTCGAAGAGTCGATGGAAGATTTCGCACCGTTTTTGGAGAAGCAAATCCCACACAAGACAAGGAAACTCTTTACGCAGCTCACAAACACAGATTCAAGGGTTTCATTCATGCTACGCTTAAAGAATACCTGAAAGCGGGATTTGAGACCACTGTATTCGACACTCGAGAAGTATGCATTTACGATGGAGATCAGCTCATCGCAGTGAGCTACTTCGACATGGGAGAAAAAAGCATGGCAAGCCTACTGGGATTGTATGACGAACGGTATTCCGAATGGAGTTTGGGAAAGGTGACGATGTTGAAGGAGATTGAATTTGGAATAGAAAATGAAAGAGAATGGTACTACCCTGGCTATATTTTAGACAAAGACTCCTCTTTTGATTACAAATTAGATCTGGGCGACACAGAATTTTACACACCTGAAAATTGCTGGACTGGTTTTTCTAACTACCAACCAAATAAGACTCATGCACACGAAATTCGACACCATACAGAAAAGCTTTGTGAGAAATTAACTGAGCTGAGAATCCCACATAAACCATGGCTATACCCCTACTTCAGCCTGGGACACATCGGCCCTTGGAATGGATACTTAATGCGAGAACCTGCCCCCATAGAACTTGGTCACGACCTTGAAGGGATGATTGTAGCCACTTACTCCTCTGTTGAGAGGGGTTATTCTCTTTTTCACATCAACCCTTGTCCAGATGGATCACAGCTCCTCAACCTTGAGGCTTCTGATGAGTTTTCGAATTCAACCGCTTATTTAAATCATTTGTATCAAACTGGAGACTTTATTCTTCTCCATGGAACGCTCGAAATTCTAATCGATCTGATCAAAGTTTGGAAATCTAACCCACATTATCTACCCCCATCATGAGACTATTAAGCTGGAACGTAAACGGAATACGAGCAGTCGTTAAAAAAGATTTCAATTCAATTGTAGCTGAATTTAACGCGGACGTAATCGGACTTCAAGAAACAAAAGCCCAAGATGATCAAGTACACGAAGCGCTTTCTGATCTCTCATCGTTGAAGGGATACCAGGTTTTTAGCTCATCCGCCATCAAGAAAGGATACTCTGGAACGGCAATCATCACACGCATAGAGCCCATCAAAGTCACTGCAGGAATCGGTGTAGCTGAGCTCGATACTGAAGGCCGCGTCCTCCACGCCGAGTTTAAAGATTTTCATTATGTAACTGTATATACGCCCAACGCCTCTTCAGGTTTAAAACGACTTCCTTTTCGTGAAACTTGGGACATGGCGTTTCGTGATTATTTGGTGAAACTTGATTCTGACAAACCTGTAATCTGTTGTGGTGATTTAAATGTTGCACATTCTGCAATCGACCTAGCACGGCCCAAGCCCAACTACAACAAAACACCTGGATATACCCAGAAAGAAATTGATGGAATGAGTGAGCATTTGGAGGCGGGATTCACTGACACATGGCGTTCTTCGCACCCAAACGTTGTGAAATACAGTTGGTGGAGCTACCGTGGTGGAGCTCGAGAAAAAAATGTAGGCTGGCGACTTGACTACATGCTAGCCAGCAACAGGCTCGTGAATAAAATCTCTGACTCCTTTATCTTAAATGATGTTATGGGATCTGACCACTGTCCTGTTGGGATAGATTTACAATTATAAACCACTTACATTCGCTCACAAATTCCATGTGTGCAGCATGAAAAGATGTGGCTTCTTTGCTGTAAAAAGCAATGAAAACAATCTTTACCAGCTTACTCCTCACATCCTGTATATCGGCTCTTGCTCAATGTCCAGTTGACCTGAATGGAAATGGAACCGTTGACGGATCTGATTTGTTAATGCTACTTTCGTCTTACGGACTCTCATGTGAGGGCTTACCCATTTACGAACCTAAGATATCGGAAATACACTACAATCCATCAACTGAACAGGGCACGGACACAGAGTGGGAATTTGTTGAGATTTACAATCCACATGAGTTTGGACTTCAACTTGGCGGATGGAAATTGGCTGACGCAATCAACGCAACAGTTCCAAATGAGACATACATGGAACCCAACTCATATATCATTTTTGCAAACGACACAACTTCATATCTGGGTGAACTTCCCCCCTTCACTATTTTACTGCCCTTTTCAAGCAGTTCTAACTTGCACAACGGCGGGGAAACCATTCGCCTGCTAAGAGCCGATGGCTCTGAATCAAACCAAGTGACCTACAGTGATTACAATGGATGGCCATCCGAGCCCGACGGAGGTGGATCTTCATTAGAATGGCGTGGCACTTCGTATGACAACCTTTTGCCAGAATCATGGGTGTCTTCAAATGCCTTCGGAGGGAGTCCTGGTAGCGCGAACAGTGCATGGGCAGACTGAGCTAAAAGAAAACAACGCCACCAAACCGCCTGTCTTACATTCTTATTTAAGAATGCATTCAGTATGATATTTAGCAAGGCCTTCAATTGGCTTTTTGATTAGGTTACCCATCTGAATACCTCTTTTTTCGCAGGCCTGTTTCAGATCTTCAGCAAAGTGAAAGGCAACACTTCCAATAAAGTGAACTGGCATTTCCTGGTGAGTTTTAAAACAAGCTACGTGGGCATCTAGAAACGCACCAAAACCATCTTGAAGCCAACTTTTAACTATTTCTGCATCTCGATGCTTTTCGATAAACTTCATGAAACTTGCAAGAAAAACGTTGGGATTAGCTTCTGTATAGACCTTTCTATTCACATCAGTAACAGTAAAACCAAATTCATTCACAAAATCATCATGGATAGATTGAGGCAACTGTTTGTAAAAAAAAGCGCGCAACAACCGCTTACCAAACCAACTTCCACTTCCCTCATCACCTAAAATGTAAGCAAGAGATGGGACCTCTTCATGAACTTTCATGCCATCAAAAAAACAAGAGTTTGATCCTGTACCTAATATACATGTAATGGCCGGCTCTCCTGACCAAGTTGAATATGCAGCCCCATCAAGATCATGACCAACATGGATTTCAGCTTGAGTAAACACCCTGCTTAGTCCTTTTTCGATCACAGAGCACATCTCCTTAGAACTTGAGCCCGCACCATAGAAAAAGACTTTACCTACATTTAAGGCAATGTTCATCAACTCAATGTGGCCTGAAAGTTCTTTCTCTACAAGGTTAGAAGAATGAAAATATGGATTAAAACCAATTGTACTAAACTTAGCTAATTCGTTTCCTTCTTCATCAATGGCGATCCAATCACTCTTCGTTGAACCACTATCTGCTATTAATATGATCATTTGATTCTTATTATATCCTACTAACTAAATCCACAATTCTATTAGCGTAGCCCGCTTCGTTATCGTACCACCCAAATAATTTAACTACATTCTTTGATGCTCTTGTTAAATCGGAATCAAAAATACAACTGTGGGGATCACCCACAATATCTGAACTCACTAAAGAATCTTCGCTGTAACTAAGAATGCCTTTCATAGGCCCCTTAGAAGCTACTCTCATCGCTTCATTCACCTGCTCAACTGTAACATCCTGATTCAGAACCGCTGTCAAGTCTGTGATAGATCCTGTAGGTGTGGGAACACGCACTGCCAATCCATCTAACTTGCCCGCAAGTTTTGGTAAAACAAGCCCTACAGCAGCAGCAGCTCCTGTAGATGTTGGAATGATATTCACCGCTGCTGCACGAGATCGTCTAAGATCAGCGTGAGGAGAGTCTTGCAACACTTGGTCTGATGTATAAGAATGGACTGTCGTAATAAAACCTCGTTCAATCCCAAAACAGTCGTCCAACACTTTCACCATTGGTGCCAAGCAGTTTGTAGTACAAGAAGCATTGCTTAAGACAACATCAGATTTCTCTATAATATCATCATTAACGCCCAATACGATTGTTTTTACATCATTCGAAGCTGGAGCGCTAATCACTACCTTTTTTGAACCTGCATGAATGTGAGCTGAAGCCTTCTCTTTCGTTCTGAATGCTCCTGTAGATTCAATCACAGTATCTACTTTTAATTCTGCCCAAGGAAGGTTTAAAGGGTTTCGATCGGCAGATACTTTGACAACTTTGCCATTCACGATAAGATCACCATTGATCACTTCAACTGTGCCAGTAAACTTTCCATGAATGCTATCAAACTTAAGAAGATGAGCGAGTGTTGCGACATCTGTTAAATCATTAATGCCAACAACCTCCAAATCATTTCTCTCTTGTAACAATCGAAATGACAATCGACCTATTCGCCCGAAACCATTAATAGCTATGCGCTTTTTTAACATCTAATTTTATTCTGTATTCGTTGTTAAATGGATAAAATGCGAGCAATTCGCACCTCATCTTGTAATGTATGTATCTTATTGACAACCGCCTTTTCAAACGGGGTCGAAATTAATCTATTATTCACAATTCCTATCATACAATTTGACTCGCCTTTTTTTAATGCTTCAATAGCTTCAACACCAAGTCTGGAAGCCATAACTCTGTCAGAGCATGAAGGTGCTCCTCCTCTTTGAAGGTGCCCCAATACTGTAATTCGAATATCGTATAAATCTGTTTTATTTTGAATTTTTTTCGCAAGCTCATATGCACCTCCAGATTTATCGCCTTCAGCTACAATCACAATACTACTGGATTTTTGACTTCTTTGGCCAGCTTCTAGGACTTGAATTAAATCATCAGCGTCCAGACCTGTTTCAGGGGTCATGACTGCAATTGCTCCAGTAGCAATTCCTGCACGCAATGCAATAAAGCCATTGTCTCGTCCCATAACCTCTACAAAAAACAGTCTGTTGTGGCTGTCAGCTGTATCACGGATTTTATCGACCGCCTCCACAACAGTATTGGTCGCTGTATCGAAACCTATCGTATTGTCAGTACCAGCTAGATCATTGTCGATCGTACCAGGCAAACCAACAATTGGAAAATTATGCTCTTCATAAAATTTCATGGCACCCGCAAAAGTTCCATTCCCCCCTATGACAACAAGCCCATCGATTTCGTTTTTACGAAGGTTCTCCAAAGCCCGCAATCTTCCATCTTTGGTTCTAAACTCCTCACATCTTGCTGACTTTAAAATTGTACCTCCACGCCCCAGTATTTTTGCAACCGACCTCACGTGGAGTTTTTTAAAATCACCATCTACCAAACCTTGAAACCCCTTAAAAACTCCGCAAACCTCAAGTTCATGAAAAACCGCTGTACGCACAACTGCACGTATTGCGGCATTCATGCCTGGAGAATCACCACCAGAAGTTAGAACTGCAATTTTTTTCAATTTTGTGTGCTTTATCATGTTTTGCATCCGAAATTTAGTAAAATATATCCAATAAACAACAAGAAAACACAACTTAGTGTATAAAATACAATAACTTTAAAACACCCAGCCATATAAAACCCAAATAAGCGGTGGTATTGAATCTGGTTATCTATAAATAAATAACAAACTCTCTTATTTGTGATGTGCTTGTTGCATAAAGTGTAAAAGTGACACTTTCACGTGTATATTTCGACTATGAATTTGAATTCACAATTGGGAGTCAGTGTCGATTGTGTCCTATTCGGCTACAACGGTGATGCTATCAAAGTTCTATTGATACAGCAAAAAACCCAAAATGGCGGTACGCTTCAAGAAAGCGGTTTACAAATGGCACTTCCAGGTGACCTTGTCATGCCTGAAGAAGCACTTTCCGAATGCGCTGCAAGAGTGATGCAAGAGTTAACAAGTATCGAAGGTGTTTTTCTTAAACAATTTCAAGCTTTCGGAGATCCCGAGAGAGTCCGGAAAAAAAAAGATCAGAGATGGCTTGAAACTTTTAGAGAATCACCCAACAAAAGAATTATCACTGTTGCTTACTATGCATTGGTGTCCCTTCAAGAATACAAGCCCGAAGCATCGTCTTTTGCTGGAAGCACACAGTGGGTAGATTTCGATAAAATTCCACCACTCGCTTTCGACCACAACGCAATATTCAACCATGCATTGCTCACACTTCGTGAGCATATAGAACCACACCATATCGGGTTCGAGCTGCTTCCAAAAAAGTTTACCCTAAGCCAACTTCAACACTTGCATGAACTCGTATTTGATAAAAAACTTGACAAACGAAATTTTAGAAAAAACGTCAAGCGCATGAATCACATTGTACCTCTGGATGAAAAACAAACTGGAGTTTTGCATAAGCCAGCACAACTTTTCGCATTTAACCCTGAAGCAGTATCAGAATGAATCCATTAATTTCACAATGCTAGCATATGCGTAATCTTTAAGAATGAAAACAAATCGACTCAACCTTGCGACTGCTTTCTGCATTTCAACCTTTTTCCTCTTTTGTTGCTCAAGTGAGCCTGGTAATCGGAACATCATATCTTTAGATAATTTTACAGAGGTAAAAGAAATACTAAATGAAGGAGATGGCTGGAGTAAATGGGGACCCACCACTCCTATCTATCTGTCATTTGACTCAACTTATCTTAACCTAAAAGATTACTTGCTTTATGGTGAAAAATTAGATTCTGTATTGTATTACCAAAACAGCGTTCAGTCTCTAAGAATACACTTTAACAGCTCTAAGGAAGCATTCATAAAAACACAACCCTCAAATGGCGTTGGAATCATTTCCCTGTTTGTAAAGCAAGGTGTCAACAAAGCTAAACGAGATATCCCTGTTTTTGCTTCTGAATTACAAGCTGTAAAAATTGAAACCAGTGGCAAGAGGATGGCTAATGCAGAACATGTTCATCTAGCCGGCTCTATGAACGGCTGGAGTCCTTTGACAACACCTTTAATGAAAGACGAAAATGGTGTTTGGCATGTAACCATTCACGTTCCCTTTGGAAACCATTCATACCAAATAGTCACGGACAACACCTGGGGTCTAGATCCCGCGAACAAAGACTCCATATCCAATGAGGTGCAAGAATGGAATTCTTTGTTACAAGTAACTCCTTCTTCAGCCCCCCCTTCAATTAAAGTTACGCAAGCAGATCAAGAAGGATATGATCTTGAAATTCAAGGGGACTATGGAGCAGAGCTTTGGTGCTTTTGGGAAGATCGTTTTGTTCAAAAAATTGAGATTGGTCTTCTTCGCAATGCGAGTCTAAAAACACCCAATTCGGCAACCTCGTTAAAAAGATCACACCTTAGAATTTTCCCTGTTAAAAATGGTGTTAGAGGACCTGAAACCCTCATTCCTCTTGAATATGGAAAACCGATTGTTTCTACCGAACTTTTAGACAGAAAAGATTGGCAATCAATGGTTATGTATTGTTTAATGGTCGACAGGTTTAACAATGGAATGCCAAACAATGACAGCCCCGTCAATGACAAGAACATCATGCCTATTGCCAATCGCCAAGGTGGTGACATCACGGGGATTGCTATCAAGATCGCAGATGGGTATTTTGACAAATTGGGAGTCAATACTGTTTCACTTAGCCCTATCTCCAAGAATGCAAAAGGTGCTTGGGGAGCCTGGTCTGATCCACGAACGGAGATATCCAGTAAGTTTTCAAGTTTCCAAGGAGATTGGCCCACCAGCAACAAGTTAATCGACCCTGCTTTCGGATCTAGAGCTGAATTTAATGGCTTTGTTGATTATGCACATTCGGCAGACATGAATGTTATCTTAGATTATGTATCGAACCACGTACATCAAAATCACCCAATCTACAAAAACCACCCAGATTGGTTTAAAGGTTTCTATCAGCAACATGATTCAATAATTACTGAGAAATATGACGAACACAAACACACAACATGGTTCGACACATTTCTACCCTCGCTAGACCTTTCCCGCAAGGTCGTCTACTCAGCAATGACAGACTCCGCAATGTGGTGGGTTAAGAACTCAGCCATTGATGGCTTTAGGCACAGTTCTACAAAGCATGTACCTGATGTGTTCTGGCGAACCCTGACAACAAAAATGAAAGCAATGAATCGGAAACGTGGACGCCGGCTTTTCCAAATAGGGGAAACACACGGCTCCTCTTCTTTAATTCGCAGCGACATCTCTTCGGGAAAGTTAGATGCACAATTCGATTTTAAGCACTACAATGCCTGTGTGGCTGCATTCGCATTTGATCAAGGCTCTTTTGAAAATCTTGCCAATGTCGCGCGCGCAACTTTAAAGTCATACGGGGCACACAACCTGATGGGCAACATAACAGGGAACAAAGACCGCATCCGGTTTACGTCTCTAGCTGATGGAGGTGTTACTCCGGAAAACAGCGGCCATTATGAAGGCTGGACTCAAAACATCACACACAAGCAGGGAGGTCAAGGATATAAGAAAATGAGAATACTGATGTCTTACATCATGTCAATGCCTGGCATCCCTTGTATTTATTACGGTGACGAAATTTCTGATGTGGGTGGGAATCATCCTGACAACAAGCGGGTCATGAGGTTTGACGACCTTTCTGATGAAGAACACGTGAATCTTTTGTGGACCTCTGAATGGATTAAACTTCGCCGATCAAGAATGTCTTTCATTTATGGATCTTGTGATATCGAAGCTATTTCACACACGCTCCTAAAAATAACAAGAGAATACCTAGGTGAACAGAGTGTGGTTTACATTAACAAATCGAATGAAGCCGTTCAGATAAACACAAGTGGTAGAAATATTTTTGCAGGAAAAGCTGAGCATTTACAGAACGGAAGGATCTTAATCCCTTCGCAATCGGCAATATGTCTGGGAGATTAATTGGGTAAACACTCAACTTAAGAGATGTCGCACGTAAATTGCGACCCAATTGAAACCTGAAACTAGCATGAAAAACCTACTTGTCCTGTTTGTCGCCATCTTAACATTGGTAATCTCACCAAAAAACTCTATCTCTCAAGACACTTGGGATATCGAAGGAACAATTTTAACTGAATACGATTTAGTGACAGGCCTACAGGTTCCGTGGGAGATCTTGTGGGGACCTGACGACATGATTTGGTCTACGACAAGACCTGGAGATGTATTTCGAATCGATCCAGAAACAGGAGCATATACAAACGTTTTAAACCTGAATGTATACGGCGGCAATGGTGCAGAGCCAGGGCTTCTAGGGATGGCAATGCACCCCGATTGGGAGAATACTCCCAAAGTATACTTGGTCTACAACGCTGGAACAAGTTGGTCCAACGTTACGGAAAGGCTAAGTGTATTTGATTGGAATGGATCTCAGCTTGTGAACGAAGAAATTCTATTAACAGTTGATGGAGGAGGAATTCACAACGGATCCAGACTCATCATTCTACCAGACAATACGATTTTAATGAGTACTGGGGATACCGGTGATGGAGGAGCTTCATCGCAGAACCTCAATTCGGACAATGGAAAAATGCTCAGAATCAATCTTGATGGCTCTGTACCAGAGGACAACCCATGGCCTGGAAGTTATTCCTACAGCTGGGGTCATCGAAATAGCCAAGGGCTTTGTTTGGGCCCTGATGGCACCATTTATAGCTCAGAGCACGGACAAAGCAATTGGGATGAATTTAACATTATTGAAGCTGGAAGAAATTACGGTTGGCCTGTAGTTGAAGGAAACTGTGGTGGATCTAGTGAAATGGAATTTTGTGAAGAGTTTGATGTCAGAGAACCTCTCAGATCATGGGCGCCTTGTATCGCAGTTAGCGGCATAGAATACTACAACCATCCCGCAATACCGGCTTGGAACAATTGTATTCTTTTGTCAGTCTTGGGTGGCTTAGGAGCCCAATACGAACGATTAAGCATTCTTCACCTTAGCGAAGACGGACAGGAGGTTCTTTCAGAGGATCAGTATTTCTCAGAATTTAACCAGCGTGTTCGTGACATTTGTGTTAACCCATACTCAGGAGCAGTATACATGGCTCTTAATGGACCTTCATATCCAGGGAGCGGGCCAAATATCATTAAGGAATTCAGACCAGGAGTCAATGATGGAATATCAACCATTGCTTCTCAGTTGGTAGATGCTTTAATCTACCCTAACCCTTCTTCTGACATTGTAAACATTCAAGTCTCCGAAGCTCTACTCGGTGGAGACTACAAAATCATCGACTACACAGGGCGAACAGTACACACTGGGACAATTACTGCATCAATTGTCACCATCAACGTTTCAAATGAGGCGCGTGGATCTTACTACTTGTATATTCAAAATGGCAAGGAAACAATCACACGAACATTCACTCTCAATTAAATTATGGGTAAATATATTTTCGCACTTGCAGTAATTTTTACTTCAGGTTTATGTTCAAGCAATCCATTTGCTCAAACAGTTTTAGAGGCCGTCCAGATAGAAGCATACAGATTAAACACACCTGAGTCTTTAATCCCTGGAGCTATTCACATCGTTGATTCTACCGAATTGCGAAGCTTTGCCGCTTCAGATTTAAGCAATGCGTTAAATGGCATTCCTGGAGTAAAAATGGAAACTCGAGGAGACGGAGGCTCTAGAAGACTTCACGTGCGAGGCTCTGCACTTCGTTCACCTTACTCTGTTAGAAACACGATGCTGTTTTATGATGGGTTTGTGCTCACTGAAGCAGATGGAAACTCCCCATTAGAATGGATCGACCCTGACTTGGTACAATCTTTAAGTCTTGTATCAGGGCCAGCCGCAGCATCTTTCGGTGGAGCTTATGGTGGAGCTTTAAATATTTACACACCTAGCTTCACAAAATCTCAAACACACGCATGGGCGCACACGCAAGCTGGGACATCAGGAAACCCGCTTCTGGGAATAAACACACGCATCGCATCAGGTGTTGACTTTGGATTTGAAAATGGTGGAGTGAGCATTTCAGCAATTGCTACTGACAACCCAGGTTATAGAACTTGGGAGTGGAACAACAAAACTCAGCTAAATCTTCGGTTTAAATACTACGACAAAAAAGGTGGCAACCACACAATCATGGCAGGGCATTTTGATGGGGAATGGGCATTGCCTGGTGCAATCAAACAATCTCAAGTTGACACGTTACCTACAGCTTCGCCAGGTGAAGACTTTAATGCTCATGTGGCTCGAATTCGAAATATCGCTGGATATAAATATCAACGCGTATTTGATCGTGGTTGGAAATTATCTGCTTCATTACTGGGTCGAAAAACAAGCAAAAGAAATCCTTATGGCACCTCTCAATTCTATCGTGGCTATAAAGAAGAATCAGGATCTGGATACAGTCTACTAGCTTCTGCTGGCAAGAAGCTGCACGAGGGTCTAGTTTGGTCGTTTGACTTTGAAATGACTGTGATGCATCTTAAAGATCTCATTCAGATTACAGAGTGGGACAATGAACCTACGGATCTTTCTGTAATCAGTCCGATGCGGTACGATCTTGCGCTCAATGCTGAGCAAAGTTTTATAAGCACAAGTTGGGTAGGCACACGTAAAGATAATTTTCGTATTGAAGCCCAAATAGGACTTAGCAATCGTTCGCGCGATATCTCAGGAATGTTGTACACAGAAAACATTCCAACATTACATGAAAGCAAAACCAACCACAATACGATTCTCCCAAGAATTGGAGTAAGTTGGGAAGTGATGCGAGGATACTCTTTATTTGCTCAAGCTAGCTCAGGGTTCAGCGATCCCACAGCGTTCGAAATCGTAAATCCTGAAGATGGACAAATCAGCGACCTCGACAGTGAATCAGCTTTCGGAATGGAAATAGGTGCACGAACTCAACTGTTTGACAAAGCTAAGATAAGTTTTACAGCTTACCGTTCTAGTGTGAATTCTGCTATTCTACAAGTGGTTCAAGAAAACGACGCAATAGCATTTGCGAACATCGATGGTGGCCTGATGATGGGAGGATTTGAGTTGGAAATCAGTTACAAGATATCTGACAAAATGAACTTTAGAGCCTATGGCTCAAAGACTCTTCATGAATTTGGAGAAGACACTGATCACTCAGGGAATGCGCTCCCCGGATCACCACTCAATTCTGGTGGCCTCCAAATCAACTCAAGACAATCCTGGGGAAATGCTAGTCTACATTCAAGATACATTGGTGAAACGCCTCTCAACAACGAAGGCAGCATCATGATGGATGCATACCATGTTCTTGATGCTTCATTGAGCGTAAACTTTCCATTCGACATTGTTGTAGAGCTTGGAGCTCGAAACCTCTTAGATACAGAGTACTCAGCTTGGCCTCAATTGAATGGTGTTTATGGAAAGTTCTACAACCCTGCACCACCCAGGACAGCTTACATCTCCCTTCGCTGGAGCATTTGATTTATCGTTCATTAACAACGATCTCCACCCGGCGATTAACCGCTTTTCCTTGCGCAGTAGCATTCGTAACAACAGGTACTTGATCACCTCTTCCAGAACTTGACAATCGGTCCGATGAAATTCCCGATGTAATCAAGAAATCTACAACGGCAGATGCACGGTCCTCACTCAATGTTAAATTTGCCGCAGCAGAGCCAACATTGTCCGTGTGCCCAACTATTTCGACTGAAGTGGTCTGGTTAGAAGTTAACCATGAGGCGAGAAGAACTAAGTCTGTTTGGTACCCAAGGTCAAGAGCAGCACTTCCAGATGTGAACCTAACAGCAGTCAATGACAAGGTTTCACCCGCATTAATCTTCTTTAATCGAACCACGACATGGTGACCCTTGCTATTCGAATCAATGGCAAACATCTCCGCAATGTTGAACATATACCCTTCACACGATACCTCAAAACTGTAGCGCCCATTCACCGGAAGTGGCAAGGTAAATCCATCTAGAGATGAACGGATGGAAGTGAGAACCAATCCAGTGCTCATGTCAACTAAGTTTAAAGAGGCTCGCAAGGGCATGCCAGTAAAATCGTCTACAATACGACCCGACAGTGCTTTCACAGAAAGTGCACGGGTTTCTGGAGGCAATTCAACACGTAACAGATCTAAATCACCTGCAGAGTTTGACCTGTCAGATGCGAAAATGGCAAAAACTCCATTCGGCTCAACCATTAAACTATTCTCATCATTGTAGGTATTTAATGGAAAGCCTAGGTTTTCAGGAGCCCCCCATTCGCCATTGTCTAGTTTTCTAGAAACGAAGATGTCTAGGCCGCCCAATCCTGGATGGCCATTAGAACTAAAGTAGATGGTTTTTCCGTCGGGGTGTAGAAACGGAGACTCCTCTTCATAAGGAGTATTTATCTTGCCAGGTAGAGGAAATGCTTTTCCCCAAAGCCCATCATCACCTCGAACAGAGCCAAATAAATCACTTCCCATACCACGAACATGCAAGGCTCTTGCAAAAACCAAAAAGTTGCCGTCAGAAGAAAGCGTAGGCTGGCTTTCCCATGAAATTGTGTTGGGTGCACCAATGTTTTCACCCAAGGACCAAGACTCGGTTGCTTTATCATAGTGACTCTCAAACAAGTCACAACTTCCAACACCTATCCTATCTCCAAAACCATCTCTTGGAGTTGAACATGAAGTAAAGATGAGTGTGTTTCCATCACCTGAAATACTTGGAGCTCCTTCATTAAACAAAGTGTTAATGCCTTTCAGAGGGGACACATCACGCCAAGCATTATGAATGAGGACTGAACTAAAAAACTCCTCTTGTCCAGTGGGACTGTTTCTCGATTGAACAAGTTTGGTAAAAACCATCATGTCACCTGCAAGAACCATTGTAGGAAAGTACTCTGGTCTTTGGGTATTAACATCTCCCACAAGAGGTGCAATCATGTCATGATTGTTTTCTAAGGACACAGCATTTAATGAGAACTGAAGACCTGCTTTAACCCACTTGTATCGTTTTAATTCTCGGTGTTTTTTTACCACACTATTCAAAGCTACAAGTCCTGAACTATAATCGCCAGATTCCCACAAAAGTTCAGCTAGCTCTAACCAACCCCTTTTGTACAAAGAGTCATCAAGGGATAACGCCATAGAAAGTTTGACACTCGCAATTGAATCGTGGGACAATTCGCGGTGAGTTTGGGCCAAGAAAAACCAGGCCAAAGCATAATTGGGCGACTTAAGAATCGCTTTATCAAGAATAGAAATTGTCTGTGCATAATCTCTGACTTCATAGGCATCCATTGCCTTTTGATACAACCGTTGTGAACTGCGCGAGGCTTGCGCCGTAACTTGATCACTTTTTAAGCTTACAACAGACAGAAATAAAACCGTCAAAAATATATTTAATTTTCTCACCCTACGAATTTATGAAAAGAATTGGCCTGCTTTCAGATACACACAGTTTCCTTGATGAAAAGGTTAAGAAACACTTAAAAAATTGTGATGAAATATGGCACGCAGGTGATATTGGAAATCTAAAAGTTACTGACGAGCTTGCGGAAATCGCACCTTTACGTGCAGTATATGGAAATATTGACGGTTCGGACTTGCGAACTGCATTCGAGAAAGACCTTCATTTTAATGTTGAAGGCGTCAACATCTTCATGACACACATCGGAGGTCGACCACCACGATTCGCTCCTGGCATCCTCTCTGGACTCAAAGACGTAAAGCCCGATGTGTTTATTTGTGGTCACTCACACATCTTAATCGCACAATTCTGCAAATCATTTGGTGGTTTACACTTGAACCCTGGAGCAGCTGGCATATATGGAATGCATCAAGTGAAAACCATGATGCGCTTTGACATTTCATCAACAGGAGTTGCGAATTTAGAAGTAGTGGAAATCAAAAAGTAGTGTACTTTGAATATTAAGTAGTATATTTGTTTCATCCTGTTCGAAGGATATAGGATGTTTAGCGGCAACAATCAAAGGTTGGCCGGACATCATTTCCCTAATAGAATTTTTTATTTTTCCCCCCTGATGTACGACATCTTAGAACTTAACGGCAAAAAGGTAGCCGAACTACGAGAAATAGCTTCAAAACTTGAAGTTAAGCGAGTGGATAAACTTAAGAAACAAGACTTAGTTTATTCCATTTTAGATGAGCAAGCGCTGCATCAGACTACTAAAAAAGACAACAAAAAGCCTTACAAAAAGCCTGAACCTAAAAAAACAGCAGCAACCAAACCTGGTGAAAAAGGAACAAGTACAGACTCAAAGACACCAGCCAAGCGTCAAACTCGAGAAGCAACAGAAAAGCGTAAGCCCCGAGAGAAAAATGACTCGAAAGTGAATGAACGTAAGTCCGGTGACAGTTTAAGAGATCGTCGAAACAAACGACGTTCAGATGACGATACTGAGAATTCTCAAGGAGAAAAGAAAACTGAGAAACGTTCTGAGGAGCAACGAGAGGAAAAACGCGACGATAAACGCGACAACAAACGTGACGACAGACGTGACAACAAACGAGATGACAGACGCGACGATAAACGCGACAACAAACGCGACGACAGACGTGACAACAAACGCGACGACAAACGCGACGACAAACGCGACGACAAACGCGACGACAAACGCGAC
>MDTF01008734.1_pt1 | contig 21647 bp, 15 predicted proteins | sample 811191 | NCBI WGS metagenome assembly MDTF01 (sample SAMN05326649, study PRJNA326480) | marine metagenome | isolation source: seawater | place: Southern Ocean | collected 2011
ACCTAACTACAAAAACTAGGATCAAGAAATCCTGTGGTTTATAATTTCCTCCGTGGTAACTTCCATGCTAGGAAACTATGTGGCGAATCGGAATTAGAGGAATTGCATGTTTATGCCAGTAAATTTATTTAAAATCTATCGGCGCTGTATTCTTCAGCGTCCGCTGCTCGCGCTGTTAACCTTATGTATGGTGACCGCTTTTATGGCAGTAGGGCTTCAACATTTCAAAATTGACGCATCGGCCGATTCTTTAACCCTCGAAAATGACGACGACCTAAACTACTACCGTGAATTAGTCGGTCGTTATGGCAGCTCAAACTACTTGGTAGTCACCTATAAACCTCTGAAAGGAGATCTTTTTGACGACCAAAATTTGCATTATTTACGCTCGCTAAAAGAGCGCCTAGTTGCCGTCCAGGGAGTTACCGGCGCGGTTTCAATGCTCGACGTTCCGCTGTTGTACAGCCCCAAAATTACGGTTGCCGACTTTGCGGGAGAACTTCGCCAACTGTTGAGCCCAGGCGTCGACCGGCAAATGGCAAAAAACGAATTTTTAACCAGCCCAATCTATAAAAAGACCTTACTTAGCCCCGACGGTCAGACCACCGGCGTTATGCTCGAATTGGAACTCGACGAAACCTACCTCAGCCTTGTAAAGCAACGCGATGGTTTGCGCTTCCAACGCGACCGCGATGGCCTGAGTGAGGATCAGCAAGAACAGCTCCAGCGTGTCAGTAAAGCGTTTCTCGATCACCGCACAGAGCAGACACTAGAAAGCCGACAGCTAATTGTAAATATCAGAGCGATAACCACAGAATTCCGCGATCGTGGCATCATCTACCTCGGCGGCCCAGATATGATTACTGCCGATATGGTGGATTATTTAAAGCGTGATTTAGTAGTCTTTGGCAACGGTATACTGCTCTTCATTGTTGTCACGCTGGCAGTTATTTTTCGACGACTACAATGGGTTGTGCTACCACTGGTTACCTGCGCTACCAGTCTGGTGATTATGCTCGGCTTTTTTAGCTGGATAGACTGGCGACTGACGGTGATCTCGTCAAATTTTGTATCACTGCTTCTTATCATCACTCTGGCACTGACAATCCACTTAATTGTTCGCTACCGAGAATTGTCCAGCCAGCAGGCTCAGGCCAGTCAACTGCAACTGGTCAGCGAGACCGTGATATCAATGAGCAAACCGTGTCTGTATACCGTTTTAACTACGGCGGTAGCCTTTTTATCTCTGGTGGTAAGCAATATCCGTCCGGTTATAGACTTTGGCTGGATGATGACTCTGGGCATACTAGTGGCCCTGGTCGTAACTTTTATCGTAATCCCTGCAGGTATGATGTTAATCGGCCGCCAAAGCGATGTATCAGTGAGCGATACGCTCTCGGTTACACGCATATTCGCGCGCTTTACCGAACGACACGGTGGCCTAGTAATCGCAGTCTCACTGCTCCTTACAGCGCTTTCAGCCGTCGGTATACTGCGACTCGAAGTCGAAAATCGCTTTATCGACTACTTTCACAGCGATACCGAAATATATCGCGGCATGGAAACCATCGATACTGCACTCGGCGGTACTACCCCACTCGACATTGTTATCCAAGCGCCCAAACAGACAGATTTTATCGACGACGGACTGCCAGCAACCGCCAATGTTAGTTACGACTGGGGCTTTGTCGACGGCGAGTTTGATGAATTCGATGAATACGGCGATGACGGCAGCTTTGACTCAGATAACGCTGACGAAAGCCCTCCTCAAAGTTATTGGATGTCGACCGCGGGCCTCGAGGATCTAACCAAACTGGTGGCCTTTCTCGAAGCTCAACCAGAAATTGGCAAAGTCAACTCACTCGCGCAGATTTATCATGTTGCAAACGACTTGAGCGGTCACAAATTAAATGATTTTGAACTAGCCTTTTTGCAGCAAAGTTTGAGTGAAGATATTCATCGACAACTAGTCGCACCCTATCTCATCGAGGAGCGCGACGAGACGCGCATTCAACTAAGGACTATGGAGACCAGCGGCAATTTACGGCGCTCCGAATTGCTTGAAAAAATTCACTTATACGCAACTGAGGAACTGATGATTGCCGAACAAGATATCCGACTTGGCGGTCTGCTGGTGCTTTATAATAATATGCTACAAAGCCTTTACCGCTCGCAAATTCTCACCCTTGGTGCAGTTTTTATCGGTATAATGTTAATGTTTTTAGTCCTATTTCGGTCACTTAAAATTTCGTTAATCGCGGTTATCCCCAACTTTTTGGCCGCCGCTGTGGTACTCGGTGGTATGGGCATTATGCGTATACCGCTGGATATGATGACCATTACCATCGCGGCAATCACTGTGGGTATTGGTGTCGACCACGCAATTCACTATTTAACCCGCTTTCGACGAGAATACCGCGTCGATGGCGATTATGTCGCGTCCATGTATCGCTCCCATGCGAGCATAGGACGAGCGCTTTTTTATACCGCAACCACAATTATTATTGGCTTTTCAATACTCGCATTGTCAAACTTTATACCTTCGATTTATTTTGGTTTATTAACCGGCCTCGCTATGACGACAGCATTACTTGGGTCGATGACGCTGCTACCCAAATTGATTCTGATGACCCGCCCCTTTGGGCCCGGTCGCGACTCATCGACGGATCCGGAGGCACACTGACCAACTATGCAGTTAATCAACTTGCAAGGCATTACCCTGAGCTATGGCCAACCCCCGCTACTAGATGGCGTCGACTTGTCGCTCTACTCCGGTGAAAGAGCTTGCTTAATAGGACGCAATGGCGCTGGAAAATCGAGCTTATTAAAGATTCTTTGCGCTCAAATTAAAGCTGATGAGGGGTCTTTTAAGGTCAGTAGCGGCGTTAAAATCGCTCAACTTGAGCAAACCGTTCCAGAAAATGTTCAAGGCACAGTGTTTGAGGTGATTGCAGAGGGCTTAGGTGCTCAGGGCGCCTTAATACAACGCTTTCACCAACTTATTCAAGCCGTCGCCAACGACCCCAATCCTCAGGTACTGAACCAGCTAGAAGTTTGCCAAACCGAGATAGAGCGCGTCGATGGCTGGGATATCAATCAACGGGTCGAGTCCATCATCACTAAAATGGAGTTAGATACCGACGCACAACTTAGCAGCCTATCGGGCGGTTACAAACGTCGCGTTTTACTGGCGCGTGCGCTAGTCTGCCAACCGGATTTGTTACTACTCGACGAACCCACTAACCATCTAGATATTGAATCGATCCAATGGCTAGAACAATTTCTAAAAAAATGGGACGGTGCACTGCTGTTCGTAAGCCACGACCGTAGTTTTATGGAGGCATTGGCAACCCGTTTTATTGAAATTGACAGAGGTCAACTAGCCGAATTTGCCTGCACATACAGTGAGTATCTGCAACGCAAGCAAGACCTGCAAAATACCGAAGATCGTCACAATGCGTTGTTCGACAAACGTCTTTCGCAAGAAGAGCGCTGGATTAGGCAGGGAATCAAAGCTAGGCGAACCCGTAACGAAGGGCGAGTTAGGGCTCTCGAGGCTATGCGGCGTGATTACGCCGATCGACGTGTGCAATTAGGCACGGCAAAAATGGATATTCAGCAAGCAGAGAGATCTGGCAAAATTGTTGCCGAGGCTCAACAAGTCAGTTTTAAGTATGGCGAAGAGAATGTGGTCAAAGATTTCTCTATAGTCATCCAGCGCGGCGAAAAAATCGGTCTAATCGGTCGCAATGGTGTCGGCAAGACCACCTTGCTGAAGTTGCTGCTGGGTCAGTTAAAACCGCAGGAAGGGCAGATAAAAATTGGTACCAACCTAAATATTGCCTACTTTGACCAGTACCGTGCGCTGCTAGATTTACAAAAATCTGTGCAAGATAATCTCTCTGGAGGCCAAGATATGCTGCAAATTGGCGCCAAAACCCGTCATGTTATTAGCTATTTACAGGACTTTCTATTTACCCCCGAGCGCTGCAGACAACCGGTATCGGTGCTTTCGGGTGGCGAACGCAACCGTCTTTTGCTGGCAAAATTATTTCTTCAACCCGCCAATGTACTGGTTCTGGACGAACCGACAAATGATCTCGATATCGATACTCTCGATCTTCTCGAAGAACTACTGATCGACTATAGCGGCACTCTTTTGCTGGTCAGTCACGATCGGTGTTTTCTCAACAATGTCGTCACTAGCACACTGGTTTTCGACGGCGACGGCAAAATCAATGCCTATGTCGGCGGCTACGATGATTGGTTGCGACAACGTCAAATTCCGCGAGTCGAACCCAAGATCGCAACACCGATTGCGACAAAGGTTCCAGCGGCGCTCGCCATGGTAAAGCTATCCTACCGCGAACAGCGAGAATTAGACGCTTTACCAACACAAATAGAGGATCTTGAATTACAGATCTCGAGGCTCTCAAAAGAGCTATGTGACGCGCAATACTATACTCTCAAACGCGCGCAAGGCGAACAACTCGAGGGCGAATTAAAGCTGGCTCAGGAAACTCTGGAAGCCTGCTATGTTCGTTGGGAATTACTCGACCAGCATTGATCACCCGCCCCCATGGGGAAATAAGTACTTTAGCTTTTAACTTAATCAATAATGGCGTAAGGCGGCCGATATTTATGCTTAAAAAGCCCCTAGTATTATTAATCCTCGACGGATTCGGCTACCGCGAAGAGAGCCAGCATAATGCTATTTGCAACGCCCACACACCCACCTGGGATAAACTCTGGCAGTCTCGCCCGCGAACGCTGATTCGCACCTCCGGTTTGGCGGTTGGACTGCCAGATGGGCAAATGGGCAATTCAGAGGTAGGACACATGACCTTAGGCGCCGGTCGGGTGCTCTATCAAAATTTTACTCGCATTAACAAAGCCATAATAGATGGCGACTTTGACACCAATCCGGCCTATTGCGAGGCTATCGACGGCGCGGTCAACACCGGCGGCGCCGTCCATATAATGGGACTCCTCTCAACCGGCGGCGTGCATGCGCATGAAGATCATATCAATGCGGCGGTTGCGCTGGCCGCCAGGCGTGGCGCAACGCAGGTTTATCTGCACGCCTTTTTAGATGGCCGCGATTGCCCACCGCGCAGTGCTAGACCCTCACTGAAAAAGACTCAGGCATTGTTTAAAGCTCTCGGCATCGGACGCATAGCGTCAATAATAGGACGCTTTTATGCTCTCGACCGTGACAATCGCTGGGATCGTATCGCCATGGCCTATCGGCTAATTACTCAGGCCGAGGCACCCTACAGCGCTAGAGACGCCATCAGTGGCCTCGAAGCGGCATACCAACGCGGCGAAAACGATGAATTTGTGAGTGCAACTTGTATCGGCGATGTTGATCAAAATCAGGTGCATATTAACGACGGTGATGCTGTCCTGTTTATGAACTTTCGCCCCGATCGAGCGCGCGAGCTGACCCACGCATTGATCGATGGCAAGCAATTCGACGGTTTCCCTCGCAGCGTGGTAAGAGACCTGTCAAGTTTTGTTATGACGACTGAGTACGAGGCTAATATCAATCATCTATGTGCGTTTCCGCCGCTGCCAATAGTCAACTCTCTCGGCGAGTATTTGTCGCATTGCAAGAAGCGCCAATTGCGGATTGCAGAAACTGAAAAATATGCCCACGTAACATTCTTTTTTAGCGGTGGCCAGGAGGCGCTTTATTGTGGTGAAGAGCGAATATTAAAACCGTCTCCCAATGTCGCTACCTACGATTTGCAGCCGCAAATGAACGCACCTGAGGTCACTGCAAGCTTACTCAAAGCGATTAAGTCAGACGAGTTTGATGTGATTATCTGCAACTATGCCAACTGCGACATGGTCGGTCATACCGGTAGCTACAGCGCTGCCGTGCAAGCAGTTGAGGCTATCGATCAAGCCTTAAAGGAGGTACTTCACGCCATCGAAGAAGTTGATGGCGAAGCTTTAGTCACCGCCGATCACGGTAATGTCGAACAAATGTTCGACGCAGTAAATAACCAACCGCATACCCAGCACACGACGTTACCAGTGCCCTTTGTCTACGTCGGAGGACGTAATCTGCGCTTAAATAAAGGTGGCAGTCTGGCCGACGTAGCGCCGACCATACTGGCATTGATGAACCTTAAACAGCCGGACGAGATGACCGGCCGATCACTCGTCGAAAAATGAAACTGCTAGCGACATCGGTTAAAGCGCTTGGCATGTTCCTCGGAATGTGTCTTTGCATCCACCTAGCAGCAGAAGACCGCCAACAACTCGACGAGTTACAAAGGTCGATCTCGAAGCTTCAAAAAACCTTAAAAAAGGGTGATCAGGAAAAAAATCAACTGCAAAACGAACTAATGTCGGTGGAACTAAAAGTATCTGCATTGAACGGCTCGCTGCGTGAGCTAGGTGACAAAATCAGCACGCTACAACGACGACAAGGACAGCTTCGGGAGCGAAAAACTAGCTTTCAGAGCGGTATCGAAGAGCAGCGAAAAGCCCTATCACAACACCTCAATGCGGCCTATAAAATGGGCGCTCAAGAGCCTATTAAATTGCTTCTCAACCAGCGCGATCCGAGTAAATTTTCTCGAGTTTTTAGCTACTACAACTACTTTTCGCAATCCCGAACGGACCAAATTGCAACCTATGAAACTAGTGTCGCGGCGCTCGACGAAGTATTGACAACGATCCAGCGAGAAAAGCTCGACATCGACAACTCGCGAGCATCCCTCGCCAATAATCAGGGCGAGTTGCTATCGCGCAAACAGCAGCGCCAGAAAACCCTCGACAAACTGCAGGTATCGCTCGCGAGCGATCAAAAAAAGCTCGATCAGTGGCAACGCCAAAGAGCGCGATTACAACAGGTACTGACCAAGGTAGAGCGCGCGTCGCGCGAATTGACCCTACCCGACGACTACGTGCCGATAGCCTCTCGCAAAGGTACCCTCAACTGGCCACTAAAAGGCCGTTTACTGAAACGCTTTGGTAATACCCGCAGCGGCTCACTGCGCTGGGAGGGTTGGCTGATCAGCAGTCCCGCCGGTACCCCGGTTAACACTGTACATCAGGGACGGATTGTATTTTCGAACTATCTGCGCGGTTTTGGCCTATTGATCATCGTCGATCATGGCGATAGCTTCATGTCGCTCTATGCGCACAACCAAGAACTTTTAAAAGATACAGGAGACTGGGTAGAAACAGGCGATATTTTGGCGCATTCTGGTGACAGTGGCGGGTTGGACAAGCCTGCACTGTACTTTGAAATACGCAAGCAGGGTAAGCCACGCAACCCTAAATCCTGGTTAAAAACCAAATAATGGAAGTGTTTCTCGACAACTGGTAGATTAGATCTGCTGACACAGCAGTCACAACCGCTATACTGTATAGCGAGTCAGCCTGAGCACAGCAGCCCAATGTCCGTTAGTTTTAGCAAAAGGATCACCACGATATGAAGAGCATCGCAATGCTGTTGCAACTTAGCCTTTTAGCCGTGTGCTCGTCGGCGCTCGCACAGTCCCAGTATCAGCCAGACTCGCAGCCGGTCACTACCACTGAAAATCGATTACCACTGCAAGAACTACGCATATTTACGCAGGTTTTTGAGCAAATTCGTCGCGGATATGTGGACGAAGTGAAAGATACAGAGCTTCTCGAAAACGCCATAGTTGGCTTACTACTCGAACTCGACCCGCACTCCGCCTACCTAGACTTAGATGGCTACGCCGATTTACAAGAAAGTGCCTCGGGGCAATATGGCGGTCTCGGTATTGAGATCAGCGCCGAGCGCGGTCTTATCAAAGTTATCGCACCGATCGATGACAGCCCGGCAAAAAAAGTCGGTATTGAGTCGGGTGACCTGATCGTCGAAATCGATGGTCAAGCAGTGCGCGGCCTGGCATTGCCTAAAGCAATAGATAAATTGCGCGGTGAGAAAGGCAGTTCTATTGAACTAAGAATATACCGCGACGGCGAAGAGGGCCCGCTATCCTTTACGGTCGTTCGCGATATCATTTATACCAGCGCCGTGCGCAGTCGATTTTTGGAGCCAGGCATTGGTTACGTGCGAATTGCACAATTTCAGGATGACTCGGGTCGAGATTTTATTGCTGCGATAGAACGGTTGGAAGCACAGACAGGCCCCGCTCAAAGCATTACCGGACTAGTTATCGATCTGCGCAACAATCCAGGCGGCCTCGTTCCTGCGGCAGTGCAGGTCGCCGATGCACTCCTCGATAGCGGCAATATTGTCTACACTGAAGGTCGGATAGCGAGCTCCAACCAAAGCTTTGACGCTACTCCCGGTGATATACTCACGGACGTCCCAATCGTCGTCTTAATCAATAGCGGCAGCGCGTCTGCCTCAGAAATTGTCGCCGGCGCTCTTCAAGATCAAAATCGAGCGGCCATTGTTGGAACACAAAGCTTCGGCAAGGGATCGGTGCAAACCGTCATTCCTCTTGGCGATGGCCGAGCAGTTAAACTAACCACGGCGCGCTACTTTACGCCCAATGGCCGTTCTATTCAGGCACTTGGCATCAAACCAGATATCGTCATACCAAGAGCCGAAGTGCGCATACTCGAGGCTGCTCAGCAATTGCGCGAAGAAGATCTGCAGGGACACTTACCCAACGCACCACAAACCAATGTCGACGTCGCACCAACATCTGAAATTGAAGACATCAGTGGCGACAATCAACTTCAAGAGGCAGTCATTATCCTTAAAGGTTTTAACGTGCTGGGTCGCAAGGCGCAAACCTTATGACTTACTAGACGACCTCTACGACTAACCTATCAACTTTTTGAAAGCCGCGCGGCAATTTGTGGCCGCGTCTGCCGCGCTCGCCACGGTAGTGCTCCAAATCCTTAGGTTTCATCATCAGATAACGCTTCCCTGAGTACACTACCAGCGATGTAGTTGGAGCGACAATAGCATAATCGATGACATACTCCTCGCGGGTTGCGAGGCGCGACGCCGGAATATTAATAATTTTATTACCCTTGCCGCGAGATAGCTCGGGAAGCTCGGCTATGGCGAACACCAACATGCGTCCCTCATTACTAACGGCGGCCACCAAAGACTCGGCGTCGTGGATAAATTTGGGTTTGAGAATTCGCCCTCCCGCAGGAATTGAAACCACCACTTTACCGGCGCGATTCTTGGTGTACAAACTGCCAACCTGAGTAATAAAACCATAGCCGGCGTCGCTACCGAGCAATATTTTTTGTTCGTCAGCGGCGATTAAAATATCGCAGAATTGTGCACCGCTCGGTGGGTTGAGACGTCCGGTCACCGGTTCTCCCTGGCCTCTGGCCGACGGCAGAGTATGGCCAGGTAATGCATAAAAACGACCGCTACTGTCCTGTAAAAATACAGTTTGGTTACTGCGTCCCCGAGCCATGGCTAAAAACTTGTCTCCCGATTTGTAACTCAACATAGTGGCATCGAGATCGTGTCCTTTTGCTGCACGAATCCAACCTCGCTCGGATAAAACTGCGGTGATTGGCTCCGCCGTCAGTAAGTCTTTTTCCGTAAAGGCCTGAGCCTCGCCGCGCTCAACTAGAGGCGATCGTCGCATGCCACCATACTCCTCCGCAGTCGCTTTAAGTTCGTTTTTTACCAGTGTTTTAAGCCGTGCGTCAGAACTTAGTAAGAGTTCAAGATCCGATTTTTCACTCGCAAGTGCATTTTGTTCAGCACGAATTTTAACTTCTTCGAGACGCGCCAATTGACGTAATTTAGTATCTAAAACGTACTCTGCTTGGGCTTCTGACAGTCCAAAAGTGGCGACCAGTTCCGCCTTCGGATCCTCTTCTGTACGAATGAGATGAATCACTTGATCGAGGTTCAAAAAGGCGATCAATAGTCCTTCGAGGAGATGTAGACGTCGATCCACTCTTTGCAAGCGATGCGTTAGGCGCCGCCGAGTGGTGGCGATCCTAAACTGGGTCCACTCGCGTAAAATAGTCGGCAAGCTCATCACCATTGGGCGGCCATCTGTGCCGATAATATTTAAGTTGATTCGATAGCTGCGTTCCAAATCTGTGGTTGCAAAGAGGTGGTCCATCGCGGCCTCAATGTCGACACGATTAGACCGTGGTGTAATAACTAGTCGCGTCGGGTTTTCATGGTCTGATTCGTCGCGAAGATCCTCGATCATAGGTAACTTTTTATTTCGCATCTGCGCTGCAATCTGCTCCAGTATCTTTGACCCAGAGGCCTGAAACGGCAGTGCGGTAACAATAATATCTGTATCTTCACGATGCCAAACAGCCCGCATTTTTACTGACCCGCGACCCGTTTCATAGACATTTAATATGTCAGACTGCGCCGTAACAATTTCCGCCTCGGTGGGAAAATCAGGCGCCTTTATAAAGGTCATCAATTCTGATGCTGTAGCCTTAGGGTGCTCGAGCACGTGAAGGCAAGCAGCAACTACCTCGCGCAGATTATGCGGCGGGATATCGGTAGCCATACCCACGGCAATGCCCGTGGTGCCGTTTAACAGCACATTGGGAACGCGGGCCGGCAGTATTTCTGGTTCATCCATGGTGGCATCAAAATTAGGTCGCCAATCAACCGTGCCCTGCGCTAATTCAGACAGCAGCACCTCGGCATACTTGGATAACTTGGATTCCGTGTAGCGCATTGCAGCAAAAGATTTAGGGTCATCTGACGATCCCCAGTTACCCTGCCCGTCGACGAGTGGATAGCGGTAAGAAAAAGGCTGAGCCATCAACACCATAGCCTCATAGGCTGCGCCATCGCCATGAGGATGGAATTTACCTATCACATCGCCAACTGTGCGCGCAGATTTTTTGTATTTCGCCGATGCTTTTAAACCTAACTCGCTCATCGCATAGACAATTCGCCGCTGTACCGGTTTCAATCCATCACCGATATGTGGCAGTGCGCGATCCAAGATCACGTACATGGAATAATCTAAGTAAGCCTGTTCGGCATACTGGCGAAGCGATCGGCTCTCTTCGCCCCGCTCGTTAAAGGTAACGATATCGTTCATAGCGACTCTCACTAAGGTAGATGTTACAGGTTGCCTACATCGGCCAAATTACCCTTGACCTCGAGCCATTGTCGGCGGTCTGAGGCACGTTTCTTTGCCAGCAACATATCTAGCATGCCGTTGGTGTCATCGCCTGGTTGCAAGGTCAACTGCACCAATCGGCGGGTATCCGGATCCATGGTCGTCTCACGCAGTTGTAGCGGGTTCATTTCGCCAAGGCCCTTAAATCGCTGGACGTTAACTTTGCCGCGCACGCTCTCAGCTTCTATGCGATCGAGCATACCCTGCTTTTCCGCTTCATCAAGAGCGTAGTAAACCTCTTTTCCGACGTCGATGCGAAACAGTGGTGGCATCGCAACATAAATATGCCCAGCGCTCACAAGGGCGCGGAAATGGCGCACGAACAGAGCACACAGCAAAGTCGCTATGTGCAATCCGTCAGAGTCTGCATCGGCGAGAATACACACCTTGTGATAACGCAATGCATCAATATTTTCGCTCGCCGGATCGATACCCAAAGCCACCGAAATATCGTGTACCTCTTGGGACGCCAGTATCTCTTGCGAATCGACCTCCCAGGTATTGAGTATCTTTCCACGCAGCGGCATAATCGCTTGGTTTTCTCGGTTTCGTGCCTGCTTGGCAGATCCACCAGCAGAGTCTCCCTCGACCAAAAATATCTCGCAGCGCTCGGCTTCGGCGCTTGAACAGTCAGCCAATTTACCCGGTAGCGCCGGACCTTGAGTAATCTTTTTACGCACCACTTTTTTACTCGCACGCATTCGTCGCTGGGCAGTAAAAATACACAACTCGGCAATTTTTTCAGCCTCCTCAGTGTGCTGATTCAGCCATAAACTGAAGCTGTCTTTAACCACCCCGGAGACGAAGCTAGCAACCTCGCGCGAGGACAGCCGATCCTTGGTTTGACCCGAAAATTGCGGGTCGGCTAGCTTGGTCGAAAGTACGTAACTGCAGCGTTCCCAAATATCGTCAGGCGCCAACTTGGTTCCTCTCGGCAACAGGTTTCTAAATTCACAAAATTCTCTAATCGCCTCTAACAGCCCAGTTCTTAGACCGTTAACATGGGTACCTCCCTGAGGAGTTGGAATCAGGTTAACATAGCTTTCCTGAACCAAATCACCTCCCTCCGGCAGCCACTGCAAAGCCCATTCAGCCGCTTCGTTTTGCGCTTTGAAGACGCCCACAAAAGGCAGCGGAGGTAGCAATTCCCAGCCCTGTAAAGCACCCAGCAAATAGTCTTGCAAACCGTCCTCGTAGCACCAAGTCTCAGATTGCTGTGTCTGCTTGTCTTCAAAAGACACCGTCAGCCCACCGCAGAGAACCGCCTTGGCACGCAACACGTGGCGCAACCGCGACAGCGAAAATTTGACAGAATCAAAGTAACCCGCATTCGGCCAAAACCGCAAAAAAGTGCCGGTGTTGCGCTGACCACAACTATCGATGACTCTGAGATCTGCAGTCTTTTCGCCGTCAGCAAAATCGATCTGGTAGATACTACCCTGGCGCTTCACTGTGGCCTGCAATTTCTCCGATAGCGCATTCACCACCGACACTCCGACACCGTGCAAACCGCCGGAAAACTTATAGCTATCGTTGGAGAATTTACCGCCGGAGTGAAGCGTAGACAGGATCACTTCGACACCTGGTATGCCTTGTTCCGGGTGCATATCCACTGGCATACCGCGGCCATCGTCGGCCACCGACAGTGAACCATCCGCATACAATACGACATCGATACGCTTGGCATGTCCGGCGAGCGCTTCGTCGACGCTGTTGTCGATGACCTCTTGAGCTAAATGGTTCGGCCGACTGGTATCGGTGTACATGCCTGGGCGTTTGCGAACCGGATCTAGTCCGGTAAGAACCTCGATATCTTTTGCGCTGTAGTCACTCATAGTGGTGTAATTTCATGCAATGTAAACCCATCAGATTATGCCATTAAAAATCGATAAATATCGTCGAGATGATCGCCGAAATTAGTGAAACTGTGGTCGCCGCCATCTTCAACGCTAACCGAACAGCCGCGGTAACGCAGCTCGGCATGGCGATAGTCCAATCCCTCGTCGCCGGCCTGCAAAAGTACGTGGTAGCAGTGTTTATTGCCGATATTCAGACAATCCCAACGGTGGTATTCTTCGACGTAATGAGGTTCAAACAGCCACTCTTTACCACTGTGATAGTTGCTGTTAATACCGAGATAGTAATGCAATCCCACCGTTGGATTGACTAAAACTGCGCGATGTCCGTAAGTCTCGACCAAATAGGTAGCGAAAAAGCCACCCATAGAGTTCCCTATCAGATACACCGATCGACCTCGGTTGTCGTCCATTAACGACTGCAAGCGATATATGGCGGCATTTGCAAAAGGTGGTAACTGGGGCAAAGAAATTCAATATCAGGTACATTTTGCGCAAACCAATCGGCACTGATACGCGCCTTTTTTGATTCTGGCGAGCTATTAAAACCATGCAGATATAGCAGCAGAGACATAAGTCACATATCGTTAATTTAGCGAACATTATAACGGAACACAGTCCTCATCAGCGACCCATTTATGATTGCGATCGCCAACTCAAATGAATCATCAGGTGATCGGATCGTTGCTATTTTCAACAGCATCGATGGCAGGCGCGCCCTCGATAAAAATCGCTCTACAAAGGAGTTACGCCAAGGCACTAGACCGATGCGCGCCAACGGCGATCAATGGGACGCTTTGATCTGACGACTACTACAACGCAGACCATGGGACAGCAACTCACTTAAAAACAAATTCCATTGCCATTTTTCGTCCCGCGCATACATCGCCGACGATTCACTGAGCACCCACGGGATTGTACGATCGCGGTTCCATTCGACCACTTCAACCATCTGTGCGTCGCGGTAAACGCGAACTTTTATATCGATGTCATCGAGCCAAACGGGCCCCGATTGAGCGGCTGAAATTTGCACCAAGCTAGTGTAGCGAGTGACCTCGACGACGCGCAGTTCGACGCTGCCCTCAGCACCCTCGGCGGCGAACAACCAAGCCGCCGAGTCAACCTGCCGGGGCTTCAGCAGGACCCGCAACAAGCGCCGATAATTTAACTCGCACTCCTCGTGAAGCAGAGCCAGATCATGGGACTTTTTATACCCTTTAATTAAACTCAATCGCCAACCCCAACTTACTCAAAAACACTATCATGATGCCGCGGATGCCGCCACGTAGTCCCTATATAACTGCGGCCTATTTTTTTCTAACCACAGCCAACTGATCGTCATAGCTGCGCTGTTCATCTGCCCGGCATCAAACGCTGCCGCTACCTGCTCGTATGACCATACCTGAAAAGAGATGTCCTCAGCCTCGCTGGGCAGTCCAAAAATACCGCCGCATCCAGACAAATCGGTCAGCGCGCAGTATAAATACATTTTTTCGTCGCTCCCACCGGCACTCACAAGATAGTCGCACACCGGCACCAGACTATCAATCTCTAGCCCAGTCTCCTCCTGCAACTCGCGCATAGCCACATCGCTAGGCGCCGCACCCGACTCGACCATTCCAGCTACGACTTCATACTGCCATGGCCCGTGGGCATGTTGCAATGCACCGATACGAAATTGCTCAACCAAACCCAGGGTATTATTGCCTGGGTCAAAAATCAAAATACCCACCGCATCGCCGCGCTGAAATAATTCACGCTTGAGCAATCTACTCCAACCGCCGTTAAATAGCCGGTGGCGGACACTGTAACGAAGCATTTTAAAGAAACCTTGGTAGACGGTTTCGCTGGCCTCTATCTCAACATCGTCGCGACCAAACGTATGTCTGCGCATCCCCCCCCCCGTTGTCGCGGCTAGTTGCACATTAGAAGAGACAATAACATCGTTCGAACGCCTAAGCATAGTCACTTCAGTCGAACTATTTTACGCTCACTTACGCGGCACGGGAGATGCCAGAGAAACATTCTGCTAAACTATCAACACGCCAATAGTTTATAGCTGTAAGGATCCAACAAGCGTATGAAATCTTTTAGATATACACAGCGCATAGCACAACTTGCCCTCCTCATTTGGGCGTTCTTTGTAATGGCTTCGGTCTCAGCCCAGAGCGCCGCGGAAAGCTTAAAGGCAATTTACGAAATAGCCATAGCTCAAGATCCGGTTATCGCCGCAGCACGCGCCTCCTACAGAGCCGATTCCGAGGTGCGAAATCAAACCCGCGCCAGGCTATTACCGAGAATCACGGCGAATACGAGCTACACCGACAGCACCAGCGAGATGCGTGATCTAGATTCGTTTTTCGTGCAGGACAACAAGACTAAAACCGATACTAAACGCTACGGTATAAATCTATCGCAAGCGCTGTTTGACCTGCCCGCTTGGTATACGTTTCAGCGAGGTAAAGATCTGACGGCCAGCGCCAAAGCACAGTTTGGCTCCGACCAACAAAATCTTATTTTGCGTGTTAGCGAAGCGTACTTCAACATATTGCGCGCCTTTGACAACACTGAAACCCGCGATGCCGAACAGCGCGCCATCCAACGGCAGCTCGAGCAGACGCGCGAGCGCTACGAGGTCGGCTTGGTGCCGATTACCGATGTCCACGAGGCACGAGCAGTATTTGATGAAGCCGCAGTCAATAGCCTGGAGTCGCGCGGCGCATTGCGGATCGCCTTTGAAGAACTTCAGGTGCTGACTGGCCGCCGACATCAGATACTCGCGGGTCTAGGGGAGCAGTTTTTAGCCCCCGCGCCAGAACCTGTCGAGAGCGAGGCATGGGTCGACTTTGCGCTCAATAATAACTTCCAATTGAAAGTTGCCATGCTCGCCAAGCAGGCTGCACAAAATAATGCCAAGGCACAAAAGTACCAGCACCTTCCAAAATTGAGTCTGTCGATGGGCTACGACAAAAATGATAGTGAAGGAACCCAAAATGGCATTAGTGGCGTCAAAATCCCAGGACTTTCTGACAATTCTTTAGAGGCGTCGTCTCGGGATATTAACCGCCAAACTGATGGCTCTTCGATACAGCTCAATCTAAGCATGCCAATCTATTCCGGCGGGCTACTGCACTCGCAACGCCGTCAGTCGGCGCACCGCGCGGACTCTGCACAGCAAAACTATATAGCCGCAAGGCGAAATACAGTGCAGACGGCGCGCTCCGCCCACCAGCGCGTGATGACTAATTCTGCGCGTGTTTCAGCACGCAAACAATCGATCGTTTCTGCACAGAGTGCACTCAAAGCCACTCAGGCGGGCTATGAAGTGGGCACCCGCAATATTGTCGATGTTCTGGTTGCACAACAAACGTTGTATCGTGCCCGGCGCAACTTCGCCAACACGCGCTATGACTACATCCTGTCGATGATGCGTCTAAAGCAGGTCGCTGGGCAGTTATCGCCGGAGGATATTTACCAACTCAGCGCCTGGTTACAACCGCAAATAGTGGTGCAACGCAGCGTTGAAACAGGCAATTTGTGAGTGGCTGATTAAAGGCTTTCTATGTCCAGTTCTGTCAGGCTCTGCAGCAGGCGAGATAGAGCGCCGCGATTGTCGGTTGCCACCATAAGTGCCGCACGACCCATGCTTTCGCGACAGTCACTATCCTGCAACAGCGCGATCGCCTCAACAGCCAACTGGGTGGCGTCAGCGCAGTAGCGGAGTGCGCCAGCCTGTTCCAGCAAGCGCGCTACCTCGATAAAATTGTGCACCTCAGGCCCAGTTAAAATAGGTAGCCCCCAAGCCGCTGGCTCAATCATATTGTGTCCGCCGACAGGCACCAAACTTCCGCCAACAAAGGCGATATCACAGGCACCGTAATAGGCCAACAATTCGCCCATAGTGTCACCGACAACAATATCCACAGCCGCCAACGACGGCTCGCTTTGGCTCATTCGCTGTACCGCAAAACCGGCATTAGCGCAGTCCTTATAAACACTGTCAAAACGCTCGGGATGGCGCGGTGTCAACACTAATAATAACGTTGGAAACTGCTTCTTGACGACCGCAAATGCCTCCAACACGATACGATCTTCACCCGCATGGGTACTGGCTGCCAACCATACCGGACGATTGACTGACCCCCGCCACTGACACTCTAATTCGTGGGCCCGGGCTATTACATCCAGCCCGAGGCTCATATCAAACTTAATATTGCCGGTCACACGAAGTGCAGTTGGGCGCGTTCCCAGCGCTAAAAAACGTGCCGCATCGTCTTCGGTTTGGGCGGCAACGCCGGACAGTTGAGTGAACATAGGGCGACACAACATTGGCAACCGCTGATAGCCACGTGCTGATTTAGATGACAGCCGCGCATTCGCTAGCATCACCGGAATCTGCTGCGCATAGCAGGCGGCAATGGTATTGGGCCACAGTTCAGTCTCCATAATAATCAACAGTTTTGGCTGCGCGCGACGCAAAAATCTTGCCACAGCAGTGGGGCTGTCATAAGGTGCGTAACTGTGTCCAATTGAAAGATCGTCTCCGATTGCAGCACTTATACGCTGTGATCCAGTAGGCGTCATACAGGTAATGAAAATGCGCGCGTTTGGGTAGCGCACTCGCAGTGCTGCAACCAGCGGCATGGCCGCTAAACTTTCTCCCACCGACACCGCGTGCAACCAAATAAGCGCGGCTTCAGAAGGTTGTCGGTCTATGTATCCCCAACGCTCTCCCCAACGCTTGGCGTAAGCGGGCGCTTTAAAGGAGCGCCACAACAGCCGCCATATAATTAACGGCGTAAAAAGATAACATAGAGCACTGTATGCAAGGCGAGCGAGAGACACCACAAAATCCAAGTTGCGAGCCAATTCCGCTCGATAACCGACATACTACCTTAATGCGAGGTATTTGAAATCCATAACAGCGCTATACTCGCTAATCTACCTACCACCGCTGGAACTATAAAAAAAAGCCGCGCAGTCCTCGGCTGGGTAGTCGAATCACTCATCGATTTGCGGCATGTGAAGCATACCGCTAAGCGTAGCGAGTTTTCAGATCAACGCATGACATCCATCTCAGCGAGTAAACTGTCAGCGCCATCCACATGCTCCATGACCCATAGCATATAGCGGGTATCCACTTGAATAGACCTATTTAACCCTCGATCATAGTCCCAATCGCCAATAATACTTTCATAGACGCCGTCGAACGGCAGTCCCACCAGTTGCGCTTTATCGTTTATGGCCGGAGAACCAGAGTTACCGCCGGTGCTGTCGAGCGTTGCCAAAAAGTTCACCGGCACCGCTAAGGAAACGTCTCGGCGCGCACTTTCACGCTGGCGTTTTGTAATCGCACTAAGCAAGTTTTCGGGTAGGTCAAACTCGTCATCCTCCGGAATATACTTAGCGGCTAGACCCGACAAACTGGTGAAGGGTGCCGCCGATAACCCGTCCTGAGGAGAGTAGCCCTGAACATTGCCAAAACTAACCCGCAGGGAGCCATTAGCACCGGCATAAATAGGTTCACGCAGATCCCAGTAAAAAGCAATCGTCGTGCGCATATAGTGTAACCGCCAAACGAATAAACGGATTCTCGCTAAGAGAGAATTCTTCGACCGATCGATGCATCCAACCGAGCCGCATCTGCTCAACGTCCAATTGCGTTTCGGCGTGCATTGCATAAATTTTGGCGGCGATCTGATCGGCATTGAAATTCTCCTTTATCGAGAAGAAACTATCGATCGCTGGAATTCGCTCAGACGGATCAAGGGACATGTATTGGGGCATAAAATGAATCATCACCTGTGCGTCGACCGATCCGTCATAACGACCACTTATGCGCTTTATGGCGCCGATGAAAACATTGCATTGCGCCCGATATAAGCCATTAGAAGAGCTCGCTGTTGACGCTCCTGCTGGCGTGCGACCAGTAATTGTAGCTTTTAAAGAGTTGCAGAAAATTGTTTTCTACGATCTTGGTCGGCGTCAATCCAGCGCAGCAAATCGCTCTCTTGTTGGCGTTTTTTTGCCAACATATAACCCTTATTAAAACTCGCTATCATAGAGCCACAGTTTTTCGCGTAATTCGCAAGTCCCGCGACGGCACTGGCATACTTTATGCACGCCTCGCTACCGGACGGTGCGGCATCCTCGATAACACGAATAGTCTCCTCCCGATAGCGCTTTGCAATCGGATAACTTCAGGTAAAGACATTCTCGACTTCGTCTGCGATACGATACGATACGATAGCGATTGGTTCGTCCCAGATAACCTGCAACCATGACAAAGTCGCCATCGTCCGCACCTTTTGCCGATACGCTTAGATAATTTTTAGGGTCAAATGGCAGATTGTCCGAACTGTAGTCGGTCGGTTTACCGTCGGCACCGACGTAGGCGCGGTAGAATGCAAAGTCGCCAGTATGGCGCGGCCACATCCAATTATCCGTATCACCGCCAAACATGCCTATGCTTGACGGCGGTGCATATACCAATCGAACATCTCTAATAGCCAGCTGCTTGGTCAAATAATACTCTAACCCAACGTGAAAACTATAGATCTCGCAGCGATAACGAGAAACGTTTTAGCACTTAGACACTAGCGCCTTTTATTTTGCCTCGATGGCTTGATAACGCTCTAGTGGCCCGAGATCAGTAGCCAAATCTGCATTAATCTGCGCTGTGTCCTCATCAAAGGATTCGGCCACATAGACCCTAGACCCCGGTACTGTCAGCAATTCACCCTCAATGGTGTTAGCCAAGAAACCTTTTTCTATAAGGTGATTTTCAGCGCTGCTGTTGTGCTGAATACTGCCATAAGCGCAGTGGTAGTTAGTAACAATGAGGCCTTTGGGTGAGACAAAAGATGCCGTGCATCCGCCGAGACAAATTAAAGCATCCAGCGGGAACGCCATCAGTTGTGAAATAGTCTCAGTGGGTATTTGTAGGCCCTTCGCGGTTAACTGATCCTGCAGTTCTAACAACTACTGCGGCCGCCACATTCCTTCATCAGCTGAAATCGGTATACCCCGACTAAGCATGACCACAATCAACAAAAAACAGCTTCTAAGATTAGGGGACATTTTCATTAGCCGACGCCAGTTGACGCAAAAATCTCTACGTTTATATTGTTTTGCTGCAAGCAGGTTTTCCAACAAGGCAAATTGATATTCGCTATACCGCATGAAATTTAATCTGTCGGAGGGCGTTGCAAACGCCACCATCCTTGTCTAACTGACCGGTTGCAGCCAGTCGGCATGAACCGAATTGCCGTCGCGCACTAAGTCAATGTAGGCCGCCTGCAATGTCTGCGCAATAGGCCCGCGCTTACCATTGCCAATAATACGGCCGTCATACTCCCGGATCGGCATTACTTCAGCTGCAGTTCCGGTGAAAAATGCCTCGTCACATATATAGACTTCATCGCGTGTAATACGTTTCTCACGAACTTCAATGCCATGATCCGCAGCCAATTGGAATACAGTATTGCGGGTAATACCGTCAAGACAGGAGGTCAAGTCGGGGGTATAGATAACGCCGTCGCGAACCATGAAAAAATTCTCGGCACTGCCCTCTGCAACAAATCCCTCAGTATCCATTAAGATCGCCTCTTCGCAGCCGGAGTCCAACGCCTCGCGCAATGCCAACATAGAATTCAAATAGTTACCACTCGCCTTAGCTTTACACATGGTGCTGTTTACGTGGTAGCGAGTGTAGGATGACGTACGTACCTTGAGACCCTGAGTCATTGCCTCTGGTGCCATGTAAGATGGCCATTCCCAAGCCGCGATGCCGACATGCACCTGAAGATTCTCAGCGCGCAACCCCATGCCCTCCGCACCGTAGTATACCAGCGGGCGCACATAGGCCTCTTTGAGGTTGTTGGCGCGCACCACCTGGCAGTGAGCGTCGCTAATCTGTTGCTGAGTGAACGGTATGCTCATGTGCATAATTTTAGCCGAATTGAACAATCGCTTGGTATGGTCGGAAAGGCGAAAGATACAGGTGCCCCGAGCATCGCTGTGGTACGCGCGCACGCCTTCAAAAACACCACTCCCGTAGTGAAGGGTATGGGTCAGTATATGCACCTTGGCATCGCGCCAATCGATTAGCTCACCATCCATCCAAATGTATCCATCGCGGTCTGCAAATGACATCGCCAACTATCCTCTATCAACTAATTAGTCCGCTTAACGATTGCTTCGCTAAGCAAAAAACATTCATTAAACATCTATCGGCTAACTACTCATAACTAGTAAGTCACCCACGATGCAAGGTACAAACCCTACAATATATTAGTTACTTTTACAGCTAGTAGCGCAGGGACACACAACGAAGGGGAACCAGTTCAGTGACATTTATCACGACGTCGTCCGCTGTAGACTGGCCAGTTACGGTAAACAGCGGTTCTAACTTTTGCTCTGCAAGGTTACTACCAGCGATCAACGCATTGTTCTAACGAGACCTACCCCAAAATCAGAACACTATGTAATTGAACCATAAATTCGCTTTTGACGATAGCTTCCCAACCCGGTTTAGAAGAATTCCCCAATGCGCGTGAATATGCCCAATTAAGAGTTGCTGCCGCGCACACTGTCTCTACGAAAAACGTGACGTTAAAAGTCACAATAGATCCTCAAACAAACCTATGAGAGCACGCAATATCAGCTTTCATAGTAGGCGATGCGAGGC
>MDTF01014303.1_pt1 | contig 21644 bp, 13 predicted proteins | sample 811191 | NCBI WGS metagenome assembly MDTF01 (sample SAMN05326649, study PRJNA326480) | marine metagenome | isolation source: seawater | place: Southern Ocean | collected 2011
CCTTGAATTAAATGCATAAAAGGCTGAATATTCATTGCGTAATATCCACTAAAAGCTCTATCAAAATTAATACTATTTTCAGTTAAATTTTCTGTATTGAAATCGATTGTTACTTTCATAACATCAATAATTTCTTCGGCTTTAACAGGTTCTATATATTTAATTTTACCAACAGCAGATTTAAAATCGCCAATAACCACTTCTTTCATAAATAACCCGTAATTGTCCATCATATAAGGCATCGGAAAACCAAATCTTGTGCCAGATGCATTTGGTGATAGGTACTTTTTAGATTTTGGAAAATACAGCAAAAAGTCAGTTAAGAAATTAGTAGATTCAAATGCTGTATCAAACTTCATTTGTTTTCTATCGGTAGTTAAAACAAGTTCATGCTTTACATTTAAAGACCTTAAGACAGCAATATATAATTTTATAATCCCTGTTTCATTCGCTACTTTTTTAGTTAAAATTTGATCTAAATCTTTTAAATCATCACTATACACATCTTGTGAATACACATTTGTTTTAATAAAAAAATCTAATTTTCTAGCGATACTTTCTTCATCTGCATTTTCTGGTAATTCTAATTCATTAATAAAACCGCTTAGTAAATTTTTTGTCTTTTTGGAATAGTCTGGATAATAAGTGCTGTACAAATTCTGTGAAACATTGCTATAAGAAACCATATCATTACCGTTCCCTGCCGTATTTTTATCCATTTTATACACAAGAAAAGCTCTTGAAGCATTGTAAGGTGCTTGGTATTCGCTTTCTAATTTTTCAACTTTAGAGATGTGTAATTTATAATGCAATTTTTCTGTAGTTAGGGTATCTCTTTCTACAGTTGGTAAATCATTAAAACTCTTAAATTTAAACAGTAAATTACTGGGAGAAAACAAATCGAATTCAACTTTATCTTTATTGTAAGAATCTTGAATGTAGACTTTGTCTCCCGTATAACTTGGCGGTCTTTTTACCACATACATATACTCAATAAAACTTCCTTTTGTAATTCCTTCTAAGGCATAATATTTATACGTTCTGCCCGTTTCTTCATCTTCTGAAGTTAATATCTTAGATTGATCTAGATTAATCAATTTCCCTTCTGGAGTAATAACTCTTGCTTTGTTAACTTGTAATTCTGCTCTCGATGAAAATGGTAAATAAATTTTATTATACTCTTCTATAGCATCATCAGAGTTTAGCCATAAAACTTTATGTTCTAAAAAATATTCTACCAAATTTTTCTTCTGGAAATAAAACTCTGTAACCGTTTTCTCTTTTACAGCAATCATATCTTCTGTACTTCCTTCTTCCGCGGCATAACTAGGGGATTCTTCCCAATCATAACTCTCAAAATAAGGATTGTTTTGTGAAACTGCTATCTGAAAAGCACATAATACCGTAAATAATAAACTAATTATAATTTTCATAACTCTTTTTTATTCTTTTTTTAAAACTACGATTTCTTTATAGTTTCTTTCAATTTTTTTAATCTGTTTGTTTACTACTTTTTGTTGTTCTAAAGTCAAAATTAAGAAGTTTAATTCTATTGTTTGATTATAAATTACCTGATTTTCTTTTACTACATAATTTATTTCGCAGGTCATAAAATCATTGGAAACTTTTACGTTTTCTGGCACATAATCTATGGTGTAACCTTTTGGAATTTCTAATTTCGTCGTATAGCTAAAATATCTTTTATAATCGTATTCTATTGCATTTTCACGCTTTTTATCCGTTTTGTAATAGGATAGGTCTTTGTTTAAATTTAGATTGATGTAAATTTCATCTCCCAAATTTTTAGAATAGTTTTTAATTTCGAAATCGTAATCTACTATAAAATCATTGTCATAATGATACTTATTCGACTCTTTAAAACGGCTCACTAAAAACTTATTATTTCCTTTTTCAAAAGTTCTGTTATAAAATTGTTTCAATTTGGTTTGCGTATTCTCATTTTCAAGAGCATTAAAAACATCAATCTTCGGATAACCAGAAATAATTGTTTTACCAGATCCAATAACACTTCCGTTTTCAATTTTGATAGTTGTACTATCTATATATGCATTTTGTTTTGCACTAATAACTGGTACTTTTTTAATCTTAAATTCTTTTCCATAAGAAACCAGTGCTTCTTTTCCTTGAATAAAAGAAGTCGGAATTCCGAATTTAATATATCTTCCTGTTGCATCTAAATAATAAGTTCTTCCATTGTTTTCATAAGAAAGAATCATGTGGTTATCTACCACCGGCGTTGGCACTTCTTCATAGGTATAAGGAATACTTCTTGTACCAATCCACGTTAAGTTTCCTTTTACACCTGCAATTTCTAACATTCTGTAAAGAATACTTGAATTATCTTTACAATCGCCGTATTTCTTTCTAAAAACCTCATTAGATTCCCTTGGAATAAAACCTCCGAGTGCATACTCAAAAGCAATATATTTTATATTTTTTTGCGCCCAATAATAAATAGCTTTTACCTTTTCTAATTCGGTCTTTTTATCGGCAGTAATTTCAGCGACTAAATTGACCAATTCTGGGTTTGGCGCTTCTAAATTCACATCTTCAACCAAAGAATAATACCAACCATATAAATCTGATACTTCTCCTAAAAGTCTTTTGTTTTCCTTTTTAATCTTATAGGATGTGATGATCGGAACGATATGTGGCAAAATCGTTTTAAAACTTGGTGTATTTGCCTCATATTCGTATGCTGATTGGTCATTTAACTCCCAAGTATAAATTACTTTTTTCCTTTTTTCTTCTTTTGTAAATTTTATTTTATCATCAGAAACATTAAATCTCCTAAATTCTAAATTCACGCTTTTATCTGCAATAATGGTTACTTTATTTTTTTTCACAGGATAATAATCGCCAAAATAAAAAGGCATTAAAAACCGGGGATTTTTAATTTTTTGAGAATATTTTAATTTTGATTTTGAGCCTTTTTTTAAATTCGGATACACAAAATTTAGAGACTTTGTATCATCATAAAAAGATTGATTCAACTCATCTTTTTCTGTAAATTTTTCTACTGCTGTTGCCACATATTCATTGTCTTCAAAAGAAAGTGAAGACGCTTCGATTTCATTCAACTCGAAAAAAGCAGAGAAATTCAATCTGCATTTAGAATTATAAGTTGCAGATTCGTTTAAATACAAATCTTCTTCAATAAAACCTTGATTTATCTCTATACCAAGTTTGGTAACTTCAATCGTAATAACCGTTTCTTGTTGTAAACGAATTTTTGTATCTTCTGGATGTAGTTTGCTAAACTTTAAAAAATCAGCAGAATACTGGCTATTTACGCCTGTTACAACAAATAAAAACAGTGCAATTAAACTTGATTTATAAATTTTCAAACGCGTATATTTTTCCATTAAAATATTCCTTTTTTATTTTTAATTTTCCTGTTTCATCATAAAAAAATGACATTCCATGTTGTATATCATTTGAAAACATTTTTTCTTCTTTCTTCGTTCCGTTTTCATAATAAGTATTATTTTTTCCATGTTTCTGTCCATGGTTATAAGTCGTTTCTTCTTTTAGTTGCCCATTCGAAAAATACATTTTTTTTAGCCCATGATACTCACCATCTACAAAAAACATTTCCTCTTCTAAAGCTCCAGTGTACAAAAAGGATTTGTAGTTATTAACCAAATCTCCATATTTATATTCCATAGTTTTTGAAGGTTTTCCGTTATCAAAAAAAGATTCAACTTTTCCAGTTTCATTAGATAATGGAATCATTGCAATTTCTGTTCCATTTTTACCAGTATAACTATAACCAATATTTTCTCCATGCGTATAAAAACGAACTAACTGAAGTTTCCCTGAAACATCATAAAACGCCTGTCTGCCATGCTTTTTCCCTTCGTAATATTGTACGCTAGATTTTTTAATACCCGTTTTATAATATTTAAGACTAGTTCCTATTTCTAAATCATTTTCATAATTATAATCACCTTGTATTGTACCGTTTTTATAATAATTAATTATTTTACCGTCTATATTTCCTCTATAATAATTGGTTTTACTTTCGATATTCCCGTCTTCATAATACCAAGTCCAAAGCCCGCTTTGTGCTCCATTAATATAAATACCTGAAACTTTTTTGTTTCCATTAAAATAGAAAACTTCATAACCTCCATGTTTGACCTCATTTACATATGAAATTTTTGTTTTTGGTTTTCCGTTAAAATGTTTTGAGACTATTTCATATTCCTTTTCTGTCGAAGTATAGTTTAACTTTTCGAACAAAACTCCCTCTTTGTTAAAGCTGTTTTCAGAAATTAGATGATCAAATTTATAGAGAGAAGTAGCGGTTAACTTCCCCGCTACACCATAATATTTTTGTGTTCCCTGCAACTTTCCTTTATGGTAAAAATTTAGTGCATTTATGGTTCCATCCAAATTATAATAACGCCACTCTCCGTGCTGACTTCCTTCTTTATACCAACCTTGGGTACTCATTTGTCCGTTTCCATGATTACCAACATAATAACCATCAATAACGCCCTCTTTATATGTTGTTATATTCTCAATTTTACCATTTTTAAAATACGTGATATATTCTCCTATTGCTTTACCCTCTTCAAAATTTCCTTTATTAATTAATACTCCATGATTCGTGTAAAATTTCCATTCCCCCATTTTTCCGCCAGAAATATCATACAATCCTTCTGTTGTTTTATTTCCTTTCGGCGAAAATCCTTCGTAATAAAACTCACCGCTTTTCTTTTTACCCTTCTTTAAAACAGTTGCATCTTTATTATAAAAAGTAAAAGCAATCATTTCTCCTTTTTTGTAAACGTATTCATAAAATAATTTGCCATCTGTATCATAGAACTTATACAAATCATCTAAGTTTCCTATATCATAAGAGAATTCGCTCTGCAGTGTTCCATCTGAATAATATATTTTCCAAGGACCATTATAAAAACCTTCTAAACTTTGACCAACCTCATTTAGGTTTCCGTTTGTATGGTATGACTTATAACCTCCACTTAGTTCACCATCCAAATAACTAATTTCAGATGAGATTTTTTTATTAGAGTGATACCCTATTTTTACACCATTCATTTTACCAGAAACATAAAAAGATTTTTCATACAAATCTCCATTTTCGTAATACTCCAAAGCTTCACCATCAATTTTACCATTCTTATAAGGAATATAAAATTCAAGATTTTTTTCTCCAACTTTAAAATAGGATTTATAAATACTATCTAAGCTCCCCGATTTAAAATATTTTCTTTGTACTAAAGCTCCTTCCTTGTTAAAAGACTCATACTTACTATGTAAAGAATCATTTTTATACATAGCATTTACATATTTCTTCCCATTTTTATGGAACATTACATTTGGCCCTTGCAAAAGGCTTTCTTTGTAAAAAGCTGTTTCCTTTATTTTATCTAACGAAGTATACCAAGTCCATTCACCAGTTCTATTTCCTAAAGTATCAAAATTCCCTTCGGTAGTTAATCTACCAGATGCGTTATAAAACTGCCAAAATCCAATCGTTTTTTCAGCTTCAATCACACCAATTGCATCCACATAAGAATCGCTATATTGATATGTTACATCTTGTTGTTTTCCATTAAAAAGAATATTGTTTTTAGATACCTTTGTTGTCCACTCTTTTTTTAAATCCCCTAAAAAAGCGATAATATTTTCAGTATTTTTTTTAATGATTTTTTTGTACTCTTCGTTTTCTACAGAGTAGGCTAACGTGTAAATAAAATCATCAAATTTATTGTTTTCGGCAATCCATTTATAAAAAGGAACGTATGTTTTATCCCAAAAACCACCATTTCCTTCAAAATTTCTTAGCTGAGTAATCATTGCGTGATTCTGTCTTGCCAACGCAATATTTAAAGGGTTACCTGTTACATAATTCTTATTCATTGCCAATTTACTAGTCAAAACTAAATCGATATCTTCAAAAGAATCATCTTCGTCATCTAACTTGATATTTCGATCTCTTTTATTCGTGTTTTTTGATTGCACAACGTTATTTAAAGATTGTAAAGTTGTAAAAGCTCCATTTGCATCAGGCTCTAAAAGAAGGTACATATTAAAACACATTAATGCTTGTGTTAAACGCTCTTGTTTATAGTAAATATTACCAATTTGTAAATGTGGTTTTGTATAAGTAGGATTTAAATTTATTGCTATTTTATATGCATTTACAGCCTCGTTTAACTTTCCTTGTCTTTCTAAGACGGATGCTTTATTAGACCATAATAAATAGTTTTTAGGATAGATCTGAATACCTTTAAGATAGTTCTCTAGAGCTTCATAATCTCTTTTTAAGTTTGTTAAAGCAACACCTTTATTGACATAATAATTAGCTTTAGAATGCTCATGAATATCATCAAGACCTTCATTTGCAACGTTTAAAGCCTCTTCATATTTTTCTATTTGTAGTAGATGATAGGATTTTGATACAAGTAAAGGATAATAAGCAGAGTCGTTCTTACTAATTTTATTAATAAGAACTAATTTTTTTTCACTACTTTCTTCTTTGTTTATTTCCTGAAGTATTTCGTTATAGTCAATGAATGGAATTTTTTCTTGTGAGAAACCAAAGTTGACCACAAGTAGCATAGCAATTAATATTTTTTTCATAGAACCAAAATACTAAAAAGAGAGAACAAAAACTCTAATTTAAAAGTTTTTGTGCTCTCTTTTTATGCGTGTCTATATCTTTTTTAAAAAGCAAAGAACTAATAAAATATTTCTACTTAAAAAATTGTTATTAAAATTTTTAGTTTTCTTCTTTCCATTGGTTATATCCACCTATAACATTGTAAACTTTAAACCCTTTTTCTTGTAATATTTTTGCTGATTTACTACTTCTAGCTCCGCTTCTACAATACAAGTAGACGGGTTTCCTTTTGTCTAATTGTTTAGTAACTTTTATGTAAAAATCATGATCAAAAAAATTAGTAAATTTTGCAGTTTCTATAAAACCTTGCTCTATTTCTTCGGGAGTTCTAACATCTATTAATTGGATATCTTCTTTTTCTAGCAAGAGTTTCAATTCTATTGTAGAAATAGACTTTACGCCCTCTTGTGAAGTACAATTGATGAAGAAGAAGCACATCAAAAAAAGACATAAAACGTTTTTCATTATTTTATTTTAAAGTTGATGGACAAGCTACAGCTGTTCTTTCTATCGTTGTATTTCTAACGGCTGCATAACCACCTGCAACATCAATTACATTATGAAAACCACGTGATTTTAGAATAGAAGCTGCTATTACAGAACGATAGCCTCCTGCACAATGCACATAAAAATCATCAGTTTTAGGAAATTCAAAAATATGATTATTTAAGAAATCTAAAGGCGTGCTTTCCGCTCCTATAATATGTTCGCTTTCAAATTCCCTTGGTTTTCTAACATCGAAAACAAGCGCTTTTTTATTTATTTTTTGCTCTAAGAAGTCTACAGAAACAGAGTTTAAGGTATCAATTTCTTTGCCTGCTTCTTGCCAAGAATTAAAGCTCCCATCTAAATAACCTAAAACGTTATCAAAACCAACTCTAGATAAACGTGTAATGGTATCTACTTCTTTTCCTTTGGGGGTTATCAATAAAATTGGTTGTTCAATATCTTTTATTAAAGCGCCAACCCAAGGTGCAAATCCTCCATCAATCCCAATAAAAATAGATTGTGGAATAAATCCTTTTATAAATTCTGATTGATGTCTGACATCTAAAGTTATAGTATCTGTTTTATTGGCAATCAACTCAAAATCTTTTACTGATAAGGGTTTTGCTGATACTTTAATGATGTCATCAATATTTTTATATCCTTCTTTATTTAATTTCACGTTTAAAGGAAAATAGGCAGGAGGAGGTAATAATCCATCCGTAACTTCTTTGATAAATTCTTCTTTAGTCATGTTGGTTCTTAAAGCATAATTGGTTTCTTTTTGGTGACCAATTACACCTACCGTTTCTTTACTTAAATTTTTACCACAAGCAGAACCAGCTCCATGTGCAGGATATACAATAACGTCATCTGCTAAAGGCATTACTTTATTTCGTAAACTATCAAACAAAAAACCAGCTAAATCTTTTTCTGTAAACTCTCCTTTTTGAGCTAAATCGGGCCTACCTACATCTCCCAAAAACAAGGTATCTCCGCTAAAAATTGCATGATCTTTACCTTCTTTATCTTTTAATAAAAAGCAAGAACTTTCCAATGTATGTCCAGGAGTATGTAAAACTGTTATTGTAATATCACCAACTTTAAAAACTTGATTATCTTCTGCAATTATTGACTCAAAGCTTGTTTTAGCTGAGGGTCCAAAAACAATTTCTGCTCCTGTTTTTTCTGATAAAGTTACGTGACCACTCACAAAATCTGCATGAAAATGAGTTTCAAAAATATATTTAATTTTTGCATTATTCTTATCTGCACGATCCAAATAATTTTGTACTTCTCTTAATGGGTCTATAATTGCAACTTCTCCATTACTTTCTATATAATAGGCTCCTTGGGCCAAACAACCTGTATAAATTTGTTCTATTATCATAATTCTTAAATATCACAATTTTCAACTATTAAAAACACATTTAAATTCATCTTTTTTAAATGTAATTTTCTATTTACTTGTATGCTTGATGTATGTATTTAGCATACTTTTCTTGCTTTTTTCTATCTCCAGTTTTATGAAATTTTACAGCTTGATTCGCTCTCATAAAAAAGTGGTTAATATCTATAATTTCTAAAATACCACTTCTAAAAAAATCATCTCTTACTGGGCCTTTAACACCTGCAAAGTAAAAAACCACGTCCTTTTTCTGATAGAACTTAATACGTTCTTTTAACATTTCTACACCCGTACTGTCTACTCTATTAATACTCTCTGCATCTAATACAATCAATTTTAATGCCTTCCCTTTTTGAGAGGCCATTTCGTCTAAATTATCTCTAAAATAACTTGAGTTCGCATAAAATATTTGAGCATCAAACCTAAAAACTAAAATATCATCTTCTATAATTACTTCTTCGAAACGATTCTTATTTCTATAAAAATTTGAGTCTGGCACTTTCCCTAATTCAATGACATAAGGTCTTGATGTTCTATATATTAAAACAACTAATGACAAACCAACACCAACTATAATTCCGTATTCAATTCCTAATAATAATGTTGCTATAAAAGTTGATAACATCAGCCAAAAATCTAAATTATTAGCTCTCCATAAAAAAGCAGCTTCTTTAAAATTTATCAACCCAAAAACGGCGACAATAATAATTGCAGCCAATACAGTTTTTGGCAAATGATAAAATAATGGTGTTAAAAATAAAAGTGTAATCACAACCATAATAACAGAAATTAATGCCGCCATTCCTGTTTTGCCTCCACTTTCTTGATTGATTGCTGATCTTGAAAAACTAGATGTTGTTGGATATGATTTAAACAATGAACCAACCATATTACTCAATCCTAAAGCAATTAATTCTTGATTAGGTCTAATTCTATATTCGTCTTGTTTTGCCTCTAAAGATTTACCAATAGAAATAGTTTCTAAATAACCCACCATCACTAAAGTTAATGCAATTGGTAATAATTCTCTAATTAAATCAAAATCAAAAACTGGAATTCCAAAAACTGGCAATCCTGATGGAACATCTTTTACAATAGAAACATCTAAAAAGCTTTTTCCAAAATATTTCATAATTAAAATCCCTAGAACTACAACAATTAAAGCATTCGGAATTTTCTTATTAATCCGTCTAAAGACAATAATAATGATCACTGAGAAGAAACCTATTATTGCTGTATGAGTATTAAAGTTTGATATGTGCAACCAAATATCTTCTAAAATATATTGAATTTGATCACTTTGGATGAAATCGACACCTAATAAATTTCTAAATTGATTCAATCCAATTATAAGGGCAACTGCTGATGTAAAACCTGTAATTACTGGCTTTGATAAAAAATTAACGATAAAGCCTAAACTAAAAACTCCTAATATAAATTGAATGGCACCTACCATTAACCCAAGTAAAATAGCAATTGCAATGTAACTTTCTGAACCTGCTAAAGCTAATGTTGAAACACCTGTAGCAACAATTAGAGAATCCATTGCAACAGGACCAATTGCAACCTGTCTTGAAGATCCAAAAATGGCATAAATTATTTGTGGAACTAATGCACAATACAAACCATAAATTGGTGGCAAACCAGCAATTAAAGCATACGCAATTCCTTGTGGAATTAAAATAATACCTACCGTAATTCCCGCAATTAAATCACCTTTAAAAAGAGACTTGTTATAGTTGGGTAACCACTCTAAAATTGGTATAATTTTTTTTATATTCATCTTTTTCTTAGCCTACGGCTATTAGCAAATTCTTAAATACTAATAGTACTTTTAAAATAATTCTGCTTGACTCTTACCTTTCGTTCTACCTAAATGCTTGTATGCTAATTCTGTAACTTCTCTTCCTCTAGGAGTTCTCATAATAAAACCTTGCTGAATTAAAAAAGGTTCATATACTTCTTCTATCGTTTCTGTGTTTTCAGAAACTGCTGTTGCAATTGTACTAATACCTACTGGACCTCCTTTAAATTTATCAATAATCGTTTCCAAAATTTTATTATCCATTTCATCTAAACCATGTGCGTCTACATTTAATGCTTTTAAAGCATACTTTGCAATTTCTATGGTAATTGAACCATCTCCTTTTATTTGTGCAAAATCTCTAACTCTACGTAACAAAGCATTTGCTATTCTTGGAGTCCCTCGACTTCTACCTGCAATTTCAATTGCTGATTCCATAGAAATTGGAACTTTTAAAATAAGTGAACTTCTTTGAATGATTGTTGTTAGCAGTTCTGTTGTGTAATAATGTAATCTGGTGCTAATTCCAAAACGCGCTCTCATTGGCGCTGTTAATAAGCCTGAACGTGTTGTAGCTCCTATTAAAGTAAATGGCTCTAAGTTAATTTGAACAGTCCTAGCATTTGGACCAGATTCAATCATAATGTCAATTTTGTAATCTTCCATCGCTGAGTATAAATACTCTTCTACAATCGGACTTAATCTATGGATTTCGTCAATAAATAAAACATCTCGTTCATCCAAATTTGTTAACAATCCAGCTAAATCTCCTGGTTTGTCTAAAACCGGTCCAGAAGTAACTTTTATACCAACTTGTAATTCGTTTGCTAAAATATGAGCCAAAGTTGTTTTCCCTAAACCAGGAGGGCCATGAAATAAGGTGTGATCTAAAGCTTCATCTCTTTGATTAGCGGCTTCAACAAATATTTTAAGATTGTCTAAAGCTTGATCTTGTCCTGTAAAATCATCAAACGTTAGTGGGCGTAATTTTTTTTCTACGTCTAAATCATCATTTGTTAAATGATCGTTATCAGGGTTTAAGTTTTCATTCATATTTACAAATATAAGAGATTTTGAAGCAGGTTAAATATACCTTTTGTTATTGAACGAAAAAACCTTTCCAAATAGGAAAGGCTTTTTATATTTTTATGATGAGATTCCGATCTTCAAAGGAATAACATTACAATTTTAAGAATGTTCTTCACCTTCTAATAAAGGCGTAATTTGTGATACAAAATCTTGACCATGTAAATAATCACTATCATCATCATTTGGATCTACTCTTTTACTGTAGTCATAAGCCCATCTATGAACTTCCGGTAGTTTTCCTGGCCAATTTCCGTGAATATGCTCAACAGGAGTGGTCCATTCTAAAGTATTAGATTTCCATGGATTTTGAGTTGCTTTCTCACCTCGATACATGGATATAAAGAAATTAGCAAGAAAAATTATCTGAGCAGTACCTCCAACTAAGGCAAAAATAGTAATCACAACATTTATTTGTAGTAAATCATCGAACATTGGAAATGCTGTATTTGAATAGTACCTTCTTGGTAGACCTGCTAAACCAATAAAATGCATTGGCCAGAAAACTCCATAAGCACAAATAATTGTAATCCAAAAGTGCCAATAGCCTAGTGTTTTATTCATCATTCTACCATACATTTTTGGAAACCAGTGGTAAATACCAGCGTACATTCCAAATATAGCAGAAACACCCATTACTAAATGAAAGTGAGCGACAACAAAATAGGTATCATGAATATTGATATCTAAGGCTGAATCTCCTAAAACTAAACCTGTTAAACCACCAGTTACAAATGTAGAAACTAGTCCTATAGAAAATAACATTGCAGGGTTTAGTTGTAAGTTACCTTTCCATAAAGTGGTGATATAATTAAATGCTTTTACCGCTGATGGAATTGCAATCAATAATGTTGTAAAAGTAAATACAGATCCTAAGAAAGGATTCATACCCGTAATAAACATATGATGCCCCCAAACAATTGTGGATAAAAATGCAATTGCCATAATAGAAAGAATCATTGCTCTATATCCAAAAATTGGTTTTCTAGAGTTTGTTGATATAATTTCTGAGGTTATTCCTAATGCTGGTAATAATACAATATATACCTCTGGGTGACCTAAAAACCAAAATAAGTGTTCAAATAATACTGGTGACCCTCCTTGATAATGCAATACTTCTCCAGAAATAAAAATATCTGATAAATAAAATGAGGTTCCAAAGCTTCTATCAAAAATCAGTAATAAAGCTGCTGATAATAAAACAGGAAAAGAAACTACACCAATAATTGCTGTAATAAAGAATGCCCACATTGTTAGCGGCAATCTTGTCATTTGCATTCCTTTTGTTCTTAAATTAAATATTGTAACAATATAATTTAAGGCCCCTATCAGAGAAGAAGCGACGAAAATAGCCATAGAAACTAACCATAATGTCATACCTGCTCCCGAACCTGGTATTGCCTGTGGCAAAGCACTTAAGGGTGGGTAAATCGTCCATCCTGAAGATGCTGGACCAGCTTCTACAAATAATGAGATAACCATAATTACACTTGATAAAAAGAATAACCAATATGAAATCATATTCATAAAACCTGAAGCCATATCTCTAGCTCCAATTTGCAATGGAATTAATAAATTTGAAAATGTACCACTTAAACCTGCTGTTAGTACGAAGAATACCATAATGGTACCGTGTATTGTAACTAATGCAAGGTAAAAATCAGGGTCCATTACACCATCTGTTTGATGATTTCCTAAGAATGCTTCAATGATAGTAAACGATGTTTCTGGCCACGCAATCTGTAAACGGAATAACATGGACATAAATACTGCTATAATCCCCATAATCATTCCTGTAACCAAGAATTGTTTAGAGATCATTTTGTGATCCTGACTAAAAATATATTTAGTTACAAATGTTTCTTTATGATGATGTTCTGACATAATCTATTTATTTGTAGTGTCTTAATTTAATTATTTAATATTGATGCTAAGGTTGGTTGTTCGGCAATCCATTCGTCATAATCTTCTTGATCTACGACAGTAATTTTCATTTGCATGTTGTAATGTGATGCTCCACAAATTTTATTACATAGTAGTATGAAATTAAACTCATAAAGTTCTTCTTCACCTTTAGCCTTTCTGATTTTGTTGATACCAATCGTTTTGGCAATGACTTCAGAACTCTGTCTCATTTCTTCTGTCGTAAACTTCGGAGTAAAGCCAAACTTTGTTACCATACCAGGTACACAATTCATTTGAGCTCTAAAATGAGGCATGTAAGCAGAATGTAAAACATCTTGGGAACGGAATTGGAAATGAATCTTTCTTCCTTTTGGCAAATACAATTCTGTTACTTGCTTGTCATCTAATGAATTTTTATCAGACATATCTACACCCATAGAGTTTCTACCTTTAATGTAGTTTACGTTTCCTCGTCCTAAAGTATTGTCTTCACCAGCATAACGCGCTTGCCAATCAAATTGTCTTGAATAAAGTTCTATAACAACCGGGTCCTCTGAATCCGATAAATCCATGATGTTATTCCATTGCCATAAACCATATCCAATTAAAACAACTAAAACAACAGCAGGTACTATAGTCCAAATTACTTCTAATTTATGACTATCCGCATAGAACTTGGCTTTTCTATCTTTATTACCTCTGTACTTAAAAGTAAAGTAAAAAATTAGAAATTGCATAACAAATTGTACAATACCAATTAACCAAAAAGTAATATTGAATAAATTATCATCATGTTCTCCTTCAATAGAAGCAGATTCTGGTAACATTATTACATTCATGAAGATTAAGCAATAAATCATCATCGCATAAAAGAATGCCATAAATAATAGGGCATACTTCCCTTGTTTTGCATTATCTTCATCTGTGGCAATTACACCTCTCAAGTTCATAATTCTGGTTATTTGCCAGAAACTTACCCCGATTGCAATGCCTATAAAAATATAAAATAGAGCTAACATATTTATCTTGTCTTAATTATTTTAATTCAATTATTTATTAATGATCTGCTGATTCTTCTCCTGAATGTTCAATGTTGTAATAATGGAAATGCTCGCTTTCTTTTAGAAAAGGGTTTCCTTTTGGTATTGGATTTGCTTTTGAAAATGCTCTTAAGGTTGTATAAATAAGCAAACCAATAAAAAAACATAAAGCACTTACTTCTGGAATTCCAAAAGACCATTGTGCACCAACTGTTGAGGGCATTACCATGACAAAAACATCAACATAATGACCTGCTAAAATCACGAATCCTCCAATAAAAACAAACCAAGGCTTGCTTTTAAAATCACTATTTAATAATAATAATATTGGAAAAACGAAATTCATAACAACCATTCCTAAAAATGGTAATTTATACTCTGTAAACCTTGCTACGAAATAAGTGGTTTCTTCAGGAATATCTGCATACCAGATTAACATAAACTGTGAGAACCATAAATAAGTCCAGAAAACAGAAAAACCAAACATAAATTTCGCTAAATCATGAATATGACTATCATTTATACCCGGTAAAGCACCTTTAGAACGTAAATAAATTGTAAAAAATGCAATTACTGTTAATGCACTTACTAATAAAGTAGCTAACACATACCAACCAAATAATGTTGAGAACCAGTGAGGATCTAAGCCCATAATCCAATCCCAAGACATCATAGATTCTGATATCATAAATAAGAATAAAAAAGCAACTGATACGTTATAGTTTTTCTTGTATGTTTTATTTCCATCATTTGCAGTATCTTCTTTAATAGAACTTCTTCTGATAAAGAACCTGTAAGCATTCCAAATTAAAAGATACCCGATACTTCTTAGCATGAAACCTGTAGGATTCATCCACCAAGATTTACCGTCTATTATTGGATCGTAGTTTTCACTTGTTCGATCAAAAATACCTTCTGCCATCCATGGAAATAAATGATTTAAATGCATTACAGAAGCAATAAGGACTAGTATCATTATAATGGATGCTGGTAATAAATTTGCGGTAATAGCTTCCATTACTCTTAAAATAACAACAGACCAACCTACTTGGGCAACTCTTTGTATTGCATAGAATGCTAAAACGAGTAATGTTATTCCTAAAGAGAAAAATAAAGCTACATAAAATGCAGACCATGGTCTATTTTGTAATTGATGTAAAACATGTAGTTCATGTTCATTGTCAGCGGATGTAGCATGTACTTCTGTTGTTGAATGCTCTTCTGTTTTTGAGTCATGACTATCATGACTCTTTTCTTCATTATGAGTCAGTTTGTCTACATGTGATTCTGTTGCATGATCTCCAACTTTAGAAGCGTGACTATCTCCAGCCTCTTCTTCATTATGAGTCGTTGAATCTCCATGAGAGTTTCCATGACCATCACTATGAGATGCCTCTATTACATGTTTTGCGTCTTCTAGGGTCTTTTGAGAACCACTGTAAAAACTGAATGCAGTTCCTATCACACCAAAAATAATTAGTGCTATTGAGAATGTTTTTAATTTACCTGAGAATTGATACATATCTTTCGGATTCTATCTTTTTGTACTCTATTTTAACAAATCTGTGCGCAATACTTCTACATATTGAACAATTTGCCAACGTTCTTTATATGTTAATTGAGATGAGTGCGAGCCCATTAAATTTTTACCATGAATTAATACATGATAAATACTTCCCTCTGTAATATCTCTATCTTTATAATTCGGTATTCCAGAAAATTTTTCTGATGTCGATAAATAACCATTTCCATCTCCTTTTTTACCATGACAAGAAACACAATAAATAGCGTACATCTTCTTACCGTTTTCTAAATTCTTTTCAGTGGTATCTAAAGGTGATTTTAAAGCTGTTTTTGCTTCCTCATAACCTTCTATAGTATCTGGAATATCATAGGCAGGAGTTCCTCCCCTTACAATAGTACCAGCAACTGGTTTACTATTTACAGGTTCGCCACCCAACCCTTCTGCTCCATCTGCATTGTAAGGTATAGATTCATACATGTCTGGCATGTATTGTGCTTGTCTTGTTTTTTTGTCATTACAAGAAATAATACTTGCAAAAACAACTAAAGCGATAATTAATTTAAAATTCTTCATTATCTATATGTTAGTGCTTGTCTACGATATTAATTTCTACAGCCCCTGTTTTCGCTAATAAAGAAGTTAATTCTTCTTCATTATTATGAACCAATATTTCCATTAAAAAATGATCGTCTGTTGTTCTAGGATCTGGATTTTCAGCATCTTTAAATGGCCAAATTCTACTTCTCATATAAAAAGTAATTACCATTAAATGGGCTGCGAAAAAAACTGTTAACTCAAACATGATTGGCACGAATGCTGGCATGTTTTCTATCCATGAAAAACTTGGTTTACCACCAATATCTTGTGGCCAATCTTCAATCATGATATAATTTGTCATCCAAATAGCGAAAGCTAAACCTGTAATTCCGTAGAAGAAAGCGGTAATAGCTAGCCTTGTTGGAGCTAACCCCATCGCTTTGTCTAGACCATGAACTGGGAATGGACAAAATACTTCTTCGATATGATGGTGTTCTCCTTTTACAGCTTTTACTGCATCTAACAAAACTTCCTCATCGGTATAAAACGCGTGAATAACTTTTGATGCTTCCATAATTATCCGTTTAAATTGTTATCAGAATCTTTCTTTTTACCTGCTGTATTTAAAACAGTAATTGCAGGTTTTGTAGGGATTCCTTGTTCACTTCTCTTCTTGTAAAATTCACCTGAAGATTTTAATATTGTCTTTACTTCTGCTTGTGCAATTACTGGGAAAGTTCTTGCATATAATAAGAATAACACAAAGAAGAATCCTATCGTACCTATAAAGATACCAACATCTACAAACGTCGGCTCAAAACGCCACCAAGTAGATGGTAAATGACCTTTACTTAATACAATTGCAATAATATCAAAACGCTCAAACCACATACCAATGTTAATCGCAATAGAGATGATGAACGTCCAAATAAAACTTCTTCTAATTTTTTTGAACCATAACAATTGAGGTGTAATGATATTAAATGTAATCAATGACCAAAACGCCCATTTATAAGGTCCTGTTGCAGCACCTACAGATAAATATGTATAGTTTTCGTAAGGTGAACCTGTATACCAAGCGATGAAAAATTCTGTAGCATAGGCTACAGCTACAATTCCACCAGTTAAGATGATTACCATATTCATATATTCTACGTGCATACGTGTAATATAGTCTTCCAAGTTTGTAACTTTTCTCATGATTCCCAATAACGTTTGTACCATTGCAAATCCTGAAAAGATTGCTCCTGCTACGAAATAAGGAGGAAATATTGTTGAGTGCCATCCTGGGTTAATTGAGGTAGCAAAATCCATAGATACAATTGTATGTACAGAAAGTACTAATGGTGTTGCCAAACCTGCAAGTACCAAAGATACTTCTTCAAAACGTTGCCAATCTTTTGCTCTACCAGACCAACCGAATGATAATAAAGCATATATTTTCTTCTGAAAAGGTTTTACAGCTCTATCTCTAATCATTGCAAAATCGGGTAATAAACCTGTCCACCAGAAAACTAGAGATACAGATAAATAGGTTGAGATTGCAAAAACATCCCATAGTAAAGGTGAGTTAAAATTCACCCATAACGATCCGAATTGATTTGGAAGCGGTAATACCCAATATGCATTCCATGGACGTCCCATGTGAATAATTGGAAACAATCCTGCTTGAAAAACAGCAAAAATTGTCATTGCTTCTGCAGAACGGTTAATTGCCATTCTCCATTTTTGACGGAATAATAAAAGTACTGCAGATATTAATGTTCCTGCGTGACCAATACCTACCCACCATACAAAGTTAGTAATATCCCAAGCCCATCCAATGTTCTTGTTTAATCCCCAAACTCCAATACCCGTTCCTACCGTGTAGAAAATACATCCAAATCCCCAAAGCATTGCAGCCAAAGAAATATAAAATGCGATGTACCAATTTTTATTTGCAGCACCTTCTATAGGTCTGGCAATATCTTCGGTAATATCGTGGTAACTTTTATCACCTAATACTAAAGGTTCCCTTATGGGTGCTTCGTAATGAGACATATTTTTATATCTTAGTTTTTAATTACGCTTCGTTTGTATTCTTAACTTTTACTTGATAGATTACATTTGGTTTTGTCTGTAAATAATCTAACACGTTATAAGCTCTTTTATCTTCTGCTAATGCAGCTACTTTATCTTCTTTTTTATTGACATCCCCAAAGACCATTGCTCCAGTTGTACAAGCTGATGAACAAGCTGTTTCAAACTCATCTGTATCTACTTTTCTTCCTTCTTTCTTCGCTTTTAGAATTGTTGCTTGTGTCATTTGAATACACATAGAACACTTTTCCATAACTCCTCTAGAACGAACTACAACATCTGGATTCAATACCATTTTACCATATTCGTTATTCATGTTAAAGTCAAACTCGTTATTATTTGCATAATTAAACCAGTTAAAACGACGAACTCTATATGGACAGTTGTTTGCACAATATCTTGTACCTACACATCTATTGTATGCCATTTGATTTTGACCTTGACGACCATGTGCTGTTGCAGCAACAGGACAAACCGTCTCACAAGGAGCGTGGTTACAGTGCTGACACATCATTGGCTGAAAAGTAACTTCAGGGTTTTCTGCTTCAGTTTCTAAAGCTTTATATAAGTCTCCTCCACTTAATCCCATTTCTTTAGCTTCCTCGCGAGTTTCAACTTCTGAAGAATAATATCTATCAATACGCAACCAGTGCATATCTCTACCAACTCTTACTTCACTTTTACCTACAACTGGTACATTATTTTCTGCGTGACATGCTACAACACATGCTCCACAACCTGTACAAGAAGTTAAATCTATTGATAAATTAAAGTGATGCCCAATTTCTCTGTTGTGCTCATCCCATAAATCAATTGTTTTTGCTTCAACTTCTTTATGATCATAAGAAACATACGCTGGCTTGTTCCAACCATTTTTATGGTCTTTAGGTGCTACTGTATTGTATTCTTTTAATGTAGCTACTTTTAAAATATCATGACGACCCGCAATTGTTTTTTGTACTTGTGTACAAGCAAATTGATGCGTCCCAGTTACTTTTTCTATTGCAACATTATATTGAATGTTATTACCTCCTATATACAAAGGATACGCATTAACACCTACTTGCATTTCTTCTTTTAAACCGAACGTTTTTCCAAAACCTAAAGCCAACCCTACAGAACCGTTTGCCTGACCTGGTTGCACCATTACTGGAACAACGACTTCTTTACCGTTTACAGATACTTTTGCATAATCACCATCAATAGCTCCGTTATCTTTCACAGGGTTAGAGAAACCTAATTCTCTAGCATCTGCCATAGATATGGTTAAATAATTATCCCAAGAAGCTCTAGTAATTGGATCTGGAAATTCTTGTAACCAAGGATTGTTTGCTTGCTTACCATCTCCTAAACCAGTTTTAATATATAAATTCAACTCCATTCCTGAAGTTAATGTGCTTTTCTTTAAGATTTTTGCAACTTCGGCAATTGAAATATCGCTTGAAGTTTCTTTGACATCAAAATTAGTTTTATTATAAAAACCATTATGTAAAGCTTTGTTCCAAGATGAACCATCTAAAACTTCTGTGGACCAGAAAGATTTTAAATAATCATAATATAAAGTTGAGCTCCCAGACCACATTAATAGCGTATCCTGAATTTGACGCGTTTTAAATAAAGGTTGAATTGTAGGTTGAGTTAAACCGTAATTTCCTTCAGAAAACTGAGTATCACCCCAAGACTCTAGAAAATGTGGCGCTGGCAATGCGTACTCCATTGCAGCTACTGTTTCACTATTTTCAACTGATAGTGCTACTTTTAAACCAACCTTTGTTAATGCTTCTGTAAATTCAGTAGCATTTGGTAACGAATAAGAAGGATCTACATTCACCGTAAAAATACCACCAACTTTTCCAGACTTCATATCTGAAATTACATTTTGAACTTGGTCAAAATTACCTTGACGAATATTTAATGAATGCTTACTGTCTAGAATCTCACTATTTAAAGCTTTGTTGATTGCTAAAGAGATTAACTGTGCATTTACATCGTTAATACCAGTCATTACGACTCCTTTAGAACCTGCTTTTTTCAGCGCTTTCGCTAATGTCTTAATTTCTGCATCAATAGGTGTAGCATTAGAAACTATAGACTCTCCAGTAATTTCTTTGTATAAATTTAATAAAGCAAAAACAATATCTGATGGTTTTGCAACCAAACGTTTGTCTGAATTTGCTCCCGTAAGAGACATATTACTTTCTATCTGAACATGGTAAGACATTTTACCTGTTTCTGGCTTTCTGCCATCAATAAATGCTTTTTCAAAACCTCCGTGAAAATCGCCTAAGAAATCAGCACCAAAAGAAACGATTGCTTCTGCGTTTTCTAATCTGTAATTTGGTAAAGCTCTTCTGCCATACATTGCTTCAAATGCATCTACTGAAGCATCTTCAGAAATTGCATCATAAATAACATGTTTTGCATTTGGATACGTCGCTAAAAATTCACCAACAATTTTATCTGTTGATGGACTCGCCATTGTTCCTGTTAATAAAACAACTTGTTTGTCAGCTTCTTTTAAGCTATTTAATCTTTGTCCTATTTCTGTATCAGCTTCCGCCCAAGAAATAGCAGTACCATTTTTAGTTGGTTCTTTTAAACGCAATTGCTCATCATACAAAGAAAGAACAGCGGCTTGAACTCTAGCACTTGTTGTTCCATTTGCTTCTTTATTTGGCATTATTTGAATCGGACGACCTTCGCGTGTTTTAACCAAAACATTTGCAAAGTCATAACCATCTGCCATAGAAGTAGCATACCAATCTGCAACACCCGCAATAATATCATTTGGTTTTACAACGTAAGGAATCGATTTAATAACCGGTCCTTCACAAGCAGCTAATGATGCTGCTGCTGTTGTAAAGCCAACATACTTTAAAAAATCTCTACGTGAAGTAGAAGAGTTCTCAAGTGTTTCTTTATCACCTAAAAAATCATCTGTAGGAATATTTTCTACAAATTCGTTTTTATTCAGCGTTTCAACAACAGAACTACCTTTTAGTTCTTCAACACTTTTCCAGTATTTTTTGTTTGAAGCCATTTATACTTTTTTATTTAATGATTGAAAGGTGTAAGAAGTTGAAAATAATAACATTCTA
>MDTF01015617.1_pt1 | contig 21630 bp, 22 predicted proteins | sample 811191 | NCBI WGS metagenome assembly MDTF01 (sample SAMN05326649, study PRJNA326480) | marine metagenome | isolation source: seawater | place: Southern Ocean | collected 2011
AATTTATTTTTAATAATGTCTAAATCTTTCAATATAATTGGCCACAAATCCAAGACCCAAATAATTGTTTTAGCTTTTTTTATATATGCAAAGAATAACGATGTAAAAGCAACTGTTATAGGGCTAGTTCCAAAGGTGATTATATAATCATACTTTTTTTTTCTAAGTTTTATAAATCCAAATGTCATTGAGCTTAAAAGAAAGCTTGTATAGTTAACAAAAAGATTAAAAGGTGAACCTGATCCTCTTGGAATTATTGGTATTCTATGAATTTTTGCTCCTTTAAAGGTATTAAAATTTGATGGACTATTTTTATAACTTTCAAAAATTTTTCCTTCTGGGTAGTTCGGATATCCAGTTAAAATATCAACTTCAATGTCTTTGCTTTTTAAAAATTCTGCAATCTCATTAATTCTAAAGTTTTCTGGCCAAAAATACTGAGAAACTATTAATATTTTCATGACCTCTAACTAATAAACCATTTTTTTTCTTTTATAGAGTGATAATAACTATTTATAATTCCAACAACTTTATCTGAAACATTAATTTGTTCATAAGACTTTACTCTAATATTTCTATCATTTGGTCCTAAGAAATTTTGATTGTGCATTATGTTAATGGATTGCATAACTGATATTTGATTAATCCCCGTCATAATTACAGCGCTACTATCCATGGCTTCTGCTCTTTCGTGAGAATTTCTCAAGTTTATTGCTGGAAAATTTAGTATTACAGACTCTTCTGATATGCTGCCACTATCGGATATAACAAATTTTGCATTTTTTTGTAAAAAACAATAATCAAAAAAATCAAATGGGTCAAAAAATTTTATATCTTTATGTGGTTTAATTTTATTTTTAATAATCATCTTTTTTGTTCTAGGATGTAAGGTAAAAATTATTTTACAGCTCATTTTTTTTATTACAGCACTAAGTATTTTAAAAATATGATGTAGTTTTTTCTCATCATCGACATTTTCTTCTCGATGAATGCTGACTAATATGTATTTTTTTTTATGAGCAGTTATTTTTTTTAATATATTAGATTTTTCTATTTTTTTTGTATTATCTTTTATAACTTCATATAAAGGGCTTCCAACTTGAAACAATGTATCAATTTTAAATCCTTCATTTAATAGATTTAGTTTAGAATTAAGACTATATGTTAAATTTATATCAGAAATATTATCAACTATTTTTCTATTAATTTCCTCTGGTACATTTTCATCAAAACATCTATTGCCAGCTTCTAAATGAAAAATAGGAATTTTTCTCCTTTTAGCTGAATAGCTTGAAAGACATGAGTTTGTATCTCCCAAAACTAGGAATGCATCTGGTTTTTCTTTTTCAAGTATTTTATCTACTTTGTTAATTATCTTACTAATAGTTTCAATATTTGTCTTTGATTTTGTATTAATATTATATTGTGGTTTTTTAATTTGAAAATTTTGAAAAAAAATCGAATTTAAATTTTTATTATAATTCTGATTAGTATTAATTAATACATGTTTAAAATTAGACTCTAGTTTTTTTATTATTGACGATAGTCTAATAATTTCTGGCCTTGTTCCTACTACAGTAACAATTTTAATTTTTGACATCAATTTTGTATTTATATGTATCAGGTTTTTCTTTTTTAAAAACCTCATTCGACCAAACTAGAATAATTGCTTTTTTATTGGTATTATTTTTTATAACATGTGCCCATCCTGGAATACTCTCAAATATTCTATTATTTTTTTCTGAAGTTTCAAAACTGTATATTGTGTTATTATTAATATTTTTAAAATAACACTTAACTTTTCCTGTTAATAATAAAAATTTTTCAACTTTAGAATGATGATAATGATGACCTCTTTCCTCTTTTGGGTTTATAGTAAAATATGAAATTTGACCTAACTGTTTAAATTTTGCAAATTCTAAAAACTCCCCTCTTTTATCTTCTTTTTTGATTAAGTTATACTGAAACGCTTTTACAGGTAAAAAGCTTGTATAGGTACTATATAGATTTTTAATAAAATTATTTTTTAGATGAGAAATTTCGCTAGTCTCTCTTTTATCTTTAATTAAATTTATATTTTTAACTAAATTTTGTAATGTGGTCACTTTAGTATTCTTAATAATTGGAAAAGTCTTATTAACTGGGAATTTGATCATCTGATAAATTTGCAACATAAGATCATCTATATAAAGCAAGCTTATTTTTGAACTATTTCTATTAACTTTAATTTCAATATTTCTTGATAAATTAAAGCAAAATGTTGCTACAGCAGAATTATAATTTGGTTTCGACCACTTTCCAAATATATTGGGTAATCGCAAGATATTAGTAATTGAATTATTTTTATTTTTGAATTTTATTAAAATATCTTCACATTTTTTTTTTGATACGCCGTAATTATTGTTTTTTTTTACTTGTATGCTTGAAGAAAATATTATTGGAGTTTTTAGTTTATTCTTTTCAAGAAATTGACAAATTATTTTTACTAAATTAATATTATTTTTTTTAAAATCATTTTTATTTTTAGATATATTTTCACCTGCAAAATGCAAAATAAAATCTACTTTTCTTAATTTTTTTTTTAAACTTGTAATTGAGTCTTTTTTTGTGTGATCTATTATCTTAAATTCCTTTTTTTCCTTAAGAAAAAATTTTAAGTTTTTTCCTATGAAACCATTTGAACCAGTAATTAAGATATTCATTTATAATTGATTTTTTACAAAATCTAATTTTAATAAAATTTTTGAAATTTCATCGGCACTTAACATTCTCACATTATTTGAGGAATATTTTTTAATTTCTTTTCTTTTTGTACCTTCGCTATAATACTTACTATAATTTAGATCTCTTAAGTCAGGGTTTAATGTATAAAAGTTTTTACTTTCTTTGCTAAAAAACCTTTCCTCTGATCCAATTAAAGTTTCATGTATTTTTTCACCATGTCTAACACCTATAATTTTTATTGGATAATTTTCTAGTTTAAAAATTTTTTTAACTGCATTAGCAATCTCCATTATTGTAGCACTATTTGTTTTCTTTATAAATATTTGACCATTTTTTCCATTTTTAAAAGCATAAAATACTAAATCCATTGCATCTTCTAATGTCATTAAAAATCTAGTCATATCTTTGCTTGTTATTGTAATTGGTTTTTTATTTTTTATTTGATTTATCATTAAGGGAATTACTGACCCTCTGGAACCAATTACATTTCCATACCGTGTAACGCAAATTTTTGTACTATTTTGATTTAATAATGATTTAGAAATTGCAATTTTTTCCATTAGAGCTTTGCTCATCCCCATAGAGTTTATTGGGTATACAGCTTTATCTGTACTTAGAACTATTACTTTTTTAACCTTATTAAGGATAGCTGAGGTAATAACATTATGTGTGCCGAGAATATTGGTCTTAATTGCTTCTATAGGATAAAACTCACATGAGGGCACTTGTTTTAATGCTGCAGCATGAAAAATATAATCAACTCCTCTTACCGATTCATTGATTGAGCTTATGTCCCTGACATCACCAATGATAAATCTCAATTTTTTACTTAAGTTAATATATTTTTTTCTTAAATCATCTTGTTTTTTTTCATCTCTACTAAAAATTCGGATTTCTTTAATTTGAGTTTTTTCTATATAAAATTTATTAAGTAATGCCTCTCCAAACGATCCAGTTCCGCCAGTTATAAGAAGTATTTTATTTTTGAAGTAGTTCATTAAATATATGCAGTTTAGTAGAACAATATAATCTTTAAATAAATTTGATCAACATTAATCATGTCATAAATTATAACTATCAGTTATGAAAGTTACTATTGTTTTAATTGTTCTTTTATTTAAGAATTATCTTATCTTATATTTATAAGTTTTGACTATTCCACCGATTAATCTTCCAAGATATAAACATAGTTTATTCAAGTTAATTTGAAGAATTGATGCAAGTATACCAATTACTGATGAAAAAATAGTTGTATAGTAATAATATATTAAAGATAAACGATTATCATTTGATACAAAATTCTTAATTATTTTAGAATGCAGAAAGCCCTTTTGAAAATTTTTATAAATATTAATCACATGATTTTTATCATTTATAATATATTTAATTTTAAGTTTATTTGAAATTATCAATTTATATTTTTTTTTCTTATTAAAACTGTAAATTAAATCTTCAGCAACTGACCAGGGTATCATTGGATACTTTCTTTTAAATATATCTTGACACAAATCTAGTCGCCAAGAAACACATCCACCATTAAGCCACTCTACCTCACAAGTTTTAGTACTATTACTCCAAGCACTGACGTATCCACTTTTTAGAACTTTTCCAGGAATTGATGAATTAGTTAACAAAACTTTTTGTAAAATATTTATTTTTGATAATCGTTGGTCAACAGGTATCATCCCTAAACCAGCTACTTTTTTATCTTGTAACGACCAAAATTCTATAAGATCTTTAAAAGAATTTTTTTGCAGTTCAAATCCACAATCTAATTGAATTAAAATTTTGATTTTATTTTTTAAAAAATTTTTTGCTAATGATCTTTGATATACTTGATTGTGATAATTAGATTTAATTACCAACACATTTTTTGAGTTAGTTTTAAAATTAATTTTTTTTGGCAAAGATACAATTATTTGTCCAGGATTATCTTTTTGTTTTAAGATAGAATTCACACAATTAGATAAATACTTTTCTCCCACTGAAGTTATTATAAAAGCAAAATCTGAAGGTCTATATTTATAATATTTTTTTTTAGGCTTATCCATGATGAACATCTAGAAAATTTTTGTTATATTTAAAAATATAGGGTCTAAGTAAATAGCAATTAGATTTAATAACTATATTGTTGAATATAGTAACATCAACTATCTTACTTTCATTTTTTTTAAGTGTGTATTGTAAATTATTTATTTTAAAAAAAATTTTTGAAGAAGTTGGATTAGAAAAAAATAATTCAACTTTTTCATAACCTTCAAGAGAATCTTGAATTGAATAAATATTATTATTTTTCAAGGATACACCAATTATATCATTAAAAACTTTGTTATTATGATAATAAGCTATAGGAACATTTCCATGTACAAAAGAAGATAGATTATTTAGTTTTGAAAAACCAGTGTAACATGAGTTTCTTAACGAAATGGTTTGATCTTTTTTCTTGTTCCCAAAGAAAACTAAAAAAGATCCATATTTTTCATTATTTTGAATGAAATTTGATATTTTTATTTCATTTGAAATATTTATATTATCTATAATTTTTTCTAAAATTAATTCTCCATTACTATTAAATATAAAAATAGTCACATAAGTTTTATCATATATTTGGAAAATTTTAGGATAATCAGAAAAGCGAAAAAAAGTTTCAAAATTACTATCTAGGCGCCATGGAAAAAAGTCAGACACTGGTGCATTTTTTGGAATATGGTCAATATTTACCTTTACTGGATTGAAATTTAAATAGTTTCTTACCCTTATCAAAAATTTATTTTTTAATAATTTTTTCATATATTTTATCTTTAATCTTTTTAACTATAATTTTATTTTCTCTATGAAGTATTAATTGCGGTGGTTGAGTATGTTCAAAAGAAATATGCAAATTATTCACTGATACAAATAATGGCAATACAAGATTATTTTCAGAAAAAATATAATAATTTTCATTTATTAATTGATCGTTAATTTCAAAATAATTTGAAGAGTTAGTAAAACAATCAAAAGTTTTGACTATTATAAATCTTATTATGTCAAAAATATACACCTTGAATTTTTTTTTAATTGGTAGGTGTGATATATTTTTTAAAAAAAGAAAATTTTTTTCTATATTTTTTGTCAATAATACTTTTAAAGGACTAAGTGTAGAGCCTTTATTTTTGGTCATGTTAAAAGGATATTCAGATTGATATGATGAAAAACCTAACTTTTTATAAAAAATTTTAAGATTTGCCCTATAAGCAGGAAAAGTTTCTGTGAAATTATTTATATTCAAAAGCTCATTTGTTAAATCTTTGTTATGAAAATTTTTACTTTCTGCTAGAAAAAAAATATCATCTTCCTCATATTCACTAGAGTCAATTTTATAAAAATCTTTATCTTTTTTTTTTAAAGTGTTTTGAATATTCCATTTTTCTTCAATGATTCTAGCTCTATATAGATTTAATTCATTTGATATTTTACCGTTATTTTGAAATGTAGGAATATTAAGAGTAGAACTTATATCTTTTTTTTTAATAAAAAAAAAAAATTCATTTTTTAAGGTTTATTGTTTGATCACAATATTTATCAATAATTTTATCATGAGAAATAAAAATAATTGTAATATCTTTTTTTAACTTATTAATTGAATCCAAAACATTTATTGCTGTCTTATTATCAAGTGCACTTGTTGCTTCATCAAAAAATATTATTTCTGGATTTCTATATAATGCTCTTGCAATTGCTAACCTTTGTCTTTGCCCCCCAGAAAGCATTAAACCATTTTCACCAATAAATGTGCTCTCTTTATCTTCTAATTCGTCTACCACGTCATATAAATCAGCTTTTTTTAAAGAGTCTCTTACTTTCCATATGTCAATATCAGATTTTTCAACTCCAAAAGCTACATTTGCAGCCATTGTATCATTCATTAAAAAAATGTTTTGCGCCACGTACCCGCACTTCATTTGCCAACTTTTAAAATTTTTTGAGATATTTTGATCATCAACTAACACATAACCGCTATTGGGCTCAATTAAACCCATAAGCAAGTCCATTAAAGTACTTTTGCCACTTCCACTTTCACCTTTAATACCCACAAAGCTATTTTTTTTTATTTCTAGGCTTAAATTATCAATTACAAAATTTTTTTCGTACTTATAATATATATTTTTTAAAACAATATTTTTCTTAAATTTTAATTCTATATTCTTTTGATCTATTGTATTAAAAAAATTATAATTTTTTGATATTTCTTTTTTAATTACCTCTACTGTATTTTTTGAAAATCTTACAGCTTGAAAAGAAAACATTAATTTATTGGCTGAAGGAAGAATTCTAAAAATTGCAATTCCAAAAAAAGCTAAAGTAGTTAAAATTACTCGATTTTCAAAGCCAAAATAATTCATTAATATTGTTAATAATGCAATTCCCAATACTGCAAAAATTTCCATACCTATTCTAGGGTATTGAGCTGATACATTGTAAAAATAATTGCTATTTTCGGATTTTAAAGCATTTTCATCAAAAAGTTTAATAAAAAAATTTTCTTTGTTGAATATTTTTAACTCTTTAATATTTTGAAAGCTTAGTTTTGAATAATCAATTACTCGTTGATCACTTTCAATTCTCATGTTCCCACTTACCTTAAGTCTTGGAGAAATATACCTAATATAAAAAAACATAATAAAAGAAAAAATAATTATTATACAAATTGTGAGTTTGAAGTTAAAAAATAATAATAGTCCTGTTAAACTAAGGATGATAAATAACTCAGATATAAAAATTAACAAATTGCTAATAAAAGTTGATCCAAAATCGGCACTAATATTCATAACATTTGAAATCATTTCTGATTGATCTTTTTTTACAAAATCAACATATTTTTGATGAATGTATCTTTTAAAAAAATCATTTCGTATTAAGGTAACTAAGTGCATTGAATAGCGTGTTTGTTTGGACACGACATAAATTATAAAAAAATTTTTTAATATATAAAAGATTAGAACAATTATAATTAAGAAAACTGAAATATTTGTTAATTCAACAAAACTTAAATTTGAATTAATAAAATTAATGTAAATATTTTCACTTAAGTCCTGCCCTAATAAACTAGTAATAAATGGAAATATTAAAGAAATACCAAGCAACTCCAAAAAAGAAACTAATAACATCAAAATTACTAAAAGAGATATATTTTCTTTTTTAAAATATTTTAAAACATATAAAATATCCTTTATAGAGTGTATCATTGATAATATAACAATTTATTATGTTTAAAATTTTATCACGCGTAATTTATAGAGTCTTATATATTATAAATTTTTTTACATCAAAGTTTTTTAATAAAAATTTATTATTATGGTTAAAAGAATTTATTGAAGAAGATAGTTATGAAAATTTAAAGATAGGTAATAAAAAGATATCATTTTTTGTTCCTAATAATTTAATAAAATGGCGAATTGAAACTTTTTTTGATAAAGAGCCTGAGACCATTGAGTGGATTAATAATTTTAATCAAAAAAAATCTATTTTTTGGGATATAGGGTCTAACATTGGCCAATACTCAATTTATTGTGCAATTAAACATAAAAAAAGTCAGGTTGTGTCATTTGAACCTTCGGCTGGAAATCTTAGGATTTTATCAAGAAATATTTCAAAAAATGGACTTACTAATAAAATAAAAATTTTTCCAATCCCATTAACAAAATATCAAAATAAGTTTTTTATTTTTGAAGAAAGTAATTTTTTAGAAGGAACAGCTCATAATAATTTTAATAAAAATAAAGTTAAAGATTACAGTAATTTAAAAAAAAAAATGAAATATCAAATCTATGGAACTAGTATTAATTATTTACTTAAAGAGAAAATACTAGATGTACCAAATTACATAAAAATTGATGTTGATGGGTTGGAGTATTTAATTTTAAAAGGAGCTGAAAAATTTTTAAATAATCCACAATTGAAAGAAATTTTAATTGAATTAGATGAAAGTAAAAAAAAAGAATTTAATAACACCATTAAATTGTTAGAAGAAAATAATTTTATATTTTTTAAAAAAAAAAGAAATGAAAAATTTCACATTACAAAAGAATCAAAATTTATATTTAATTATATTTTTAGAAAAATTAATTATAAAAATTTTTAATTATTTTTTTATTAGGAAGAATATATGGATTTGAAAATATTATTTTTTTTTTAGATTTATTTTTTTTTAAAATTTTATGAAATTGATCAATATCATTAATTTTATTAAAACTAAAAAAACTTTGATTATTAAATAAAGGGTCAAAAATAATTTCTTTACCATTTAGTAAATAGAATGGAAATAAACCATATTGCATTGCATCAAATATAAGAGAGGTGCCCCTATATAAACAAAAATTATTAGTATTGAAATCATCTACAGGATTTTTATTATTAGAAAATATTATTTTTTTTCTATCTAAATCTTGTTGAGAATAAAATTTTTGAAATTCATTTAATCTATTGTTAAGAATTGGGTGAAGTCTGATTGTAAAATTTAAATCGTTATATTTATTAATATATTTTTTTATAAATTTTAGAAATAATTTTGTTTCACTCTCAATACCCTCTGGCAAAACTAAACAATTATTATAATTATAATGAAATTTTTTATTATTATTTTTTTTGTCAGAGATTCTATTAGATCCAACCAACAAAAAATTTTTATTATTTATTTTAATAATTTTTTTTAGCATATTATAACTTGATTTTCCACTAGCCAGAACAACATCGGGATTACTACCATTATTAAAATGCATAGTATATGCAAACTGATTTCTAAATGGTATTGAATGATGGAAAGCTACTTTTTGTATTTTATTATTAATTTTATGAACTGCTCTAAAAATATTTCGTTCAAATGCATGACCCTCGTAGGTAATGGTAACTTTTTTAGGATTTATTTTACTAATTATCTCATAAGATTGATAAAATATTCTTAAATTTGAAAGTGTACTAACTGATATACAGTTAGCAAATATAAATAGATAGAATCTTTTATTAAAATCATTTTTTTCAACTAAGCTTTTTTTAAATAGTTTAAGTGAACTTCTAATTAAGTCCAAAAAGATATTTAACTCTTTTAAAAAACTTAAACGTTTATTTAAAAAAATCTTATTATTTTTTTGACAATTATTTTTTCCAACGTGATTTAAATAAACAACACAGTAATGCTTTTTATTTAAATTTGAACATATATGAGAATAATAAACATCTTTTTCTGTTGGAGTGGATATTTGAGATTTGCTGAAAAGGTGCGAAAAAAATACATATTTGTAATTTTTTAAATTATTATATTCATATTTTTTTTCAAAAACACCTAACAATAAAGAAGCTATAGTTCGTAATAAATTTTTTATAGTCATATAAAAAATTTTAAGAAAAAAAAATTTTTCATAAACAACTTTGTATTTATTCAAGAAAACTGGATGTGGCCTAACAACATGTAATTCGTTAATACTGAAAATAAATTTTGAATGACTAAACTCTCTTAAAGTTTTTTTTGAGCTAGCACAAATTTCTTTATATTGATTGATTTTAATCATTTATAAATTTATCTAAATCTTTTTCATTTTTAATAACTTTTAAGTTATCATAATTTACATTTTTAATTATTCCAGATGGATCATAAAATGATGATTTAATGCCAAAATGGTTAGCGACATAAGATGGGCCAGTAAATGGCATCGATATAACTTTTATATTTTTATTATCATCAAAAATATTAAATATATTTTGATCACAATTAATTTCAGAAATTTTTTTTTGTATCTTTAAATTATTTAAGAAGTTTAAATATTTTTTGTCTATTTGTTTGGTTTCTCTTTTTCTTTTGTAATAAACATTTGTATTTTCAAAATCTACTTTATCCAAAATGTTTAAATAAAACTTCTTAACATTACCAAATAAATAATACTCATTCGGCCAACCAATTTCTAAATACCTTGTAAATCTATAAGGCTGAACATCAAATAAAATTAAATTTTGCTTATGGTTGTTTACCAATTTATTACTTATATTTAAATTACTTAGATAAGGAATGGGTCCTACAATATGTATATTTTGTAATTCTGGATTTTTTATAAATTTGTTAAGTATATTTTTTTGTCTTTCATCCCACACTAAAATATTATCCCATTGCATAGAATGATATCCAGTATGCTGAATATCACATTTATTGGTTAATTGAATAAATTCAAAATTACTTGAGACAAAATATAAATGAACATCATTTTTGTTAATTAAACTAGATATTGTCCATAGTGGTCTTTCAAATGCATAATTATTATCAAAAAATATTTTGCCATCAAATTTTATTGAATTAAGAATAAAACAGTCATTTTCTATAATGTCCCTAAACATAAATGAATAATGCCAATATTTTGTAAATATTAAAAAAAAGGCAAAAATAAATTTAATTAAGAATGTGAAAAGAAAAATTATTAATTTATACAATCTATTAAACTGAAAATTATTTGATTTGAAAACGTTGTACTGACCAAATTCGTAATTCGATTTATTTCTTATATTGGGTATTAATATAGTTTTGCAGTTAAATTTATTTGCTAACCATGCATAATTATTACTATAAGGATTTGATTTAAAAGAATTATTATATTCTATTTTGTTAGCATTATTAAAAACATAAATAAAATTTTCAAATAATATATTATCTTTTTTAAAACTTAATAATTTAATTATAGCTAAATTATCCTTTAGGAATTTTTTTAATAAGGATAATTTCCAAAAAAATGAATTAAGTATTGATGTGTGTATTCCAAATTTATTGATTATTTCATTGATATTTTTTGGCAGGGAAAGTTTTATAACACCTCCTTTATAAGCATTATAAAACTCTCTATTAAATTTTAAATTCAATATATATAAAATTAAATGGGATTTAAAAATTTGATTATAATTTACATATAAAATTTTTTTTATAAAAAGATTATAAAACAGATCTTTATTATTAATTATTAAATTTTTTTCAATGAAAAATCTTAATTCAGCTAATCTATTTAAATTATTTTTTAATTTCAAATCATTATAAGAATTAAATGCTTTTAAATAATTTTGCTTTTTTAGAAAATTTATCATTAAATTATGATTTTTCTCATAATTATTTGATTAAAAAGTTTTTTTTTATTCCAATAATATTTTTTAAATCCAGATTTTTTAAATGCTTTAATGGCTGAAAAATTAAATTTATTAACACCTAAATAAAAAGTGTTAATTTTCAAAATAATTTTCAATTTAGGTTCAATAATACTTAAAATTTTTCTAAATAAATTTTTACCTTGAAAATTTTTATTTCCTATGAATATTCCTAAAATAGCTTGTCCATGAGTTAAAACTTCAAATTTTATATTGCCAACATGTTTATTTTCAATAAAAATTCCAAGTAATAGTAGATTAATGGATTGGTTGTTTAAAAGTATATATTTTCTTAAATGAAATAAATTTTTTATTTTATCTTTTGAAATGATATATTCATTTGCATTATTTATCATTCTTAAATAATTTGCATTAGCATCATCTGCTCTCAAGTGTCTTATATGTATATTATGTTTTTTAATCTGGATTAATCTATTCATTTTTTAAATTTATAATTTCTTCATTAATTCTATATCCTAAAGTTTTAAGTGAAAAAAAATTAAATTTTCTAGAAATATGAAATTTTTTATTGTCACTAAACTTAACTTTTTTTTTAAACTTATTACCTATCATAACAATAACATCTGTTGCTGAAAAATTTTTTTTGTAACACACATTATAAATTTCTGACTTTAAAGATTTCTTTAATAATATTTCTATTATACCTTTAGCTGCATCTACGACATGTAATGGTGTCCATAATGGATAATTTTTTTTAATTATAAATTTTTTTTTATTAATTAAACTTTTTATATAATTATATATTAATCCTTGTTTTTTAGACCTACCAAATAAACCTGGCAATCTGATAATGACTATTTTTTTTTTTGAGCTAATAGATAGTTTCTCGCATTTAATTTTTGATTCTAGGTATCTATTTTCAAAAATTTTTTTTGAAATTACACATTCGTTTGCATTTTTATTTGAACCATAAACACTAAAGGAGGACATAAAGATTATATTATTAATTTTTGTTTTAAGTAGATTTTTTAAAATTCTTATATTTCTATTATTTTTTAGTGAATTATAATCAGCAAATTTTTTGGGTACAAAGCCAGCACAATGTATTAAAGTACTTTTTTTGTTATAAATATTAAGTTTTTTTGTATCATCTATATTTAATAAATTAAGATTTAAATCAGAATTTTGTTTTCCTACAGTAATAAAGTTTATTTCATTTTTTTTAAGTTCTTTTTGCAATTCTTTACCTAGATACCCGTTACACCCAGTTAAAATTATCTTTTTAACATTTCCCATTTAATCCAATAATCTTTTTTAATATTTATATTAACACGTTTACCTATAATTTTTTTCCATAAGTAAGGTTCTATTCCAAAACCAGGTCTTTTGAACACTAAATCTTCTGCTTTAATTATATCTCCAGTCTTTAAATCTTTAGATGAATGAATTGATCTTCTTGCTTTTTTAGCCATTGTTTTTTCTTCATTAGAATATATGCCCTTAACCCCATTACCCATTCCTTCTTCAACCATTCTTATTTTTTCTATCATAACTTTTAATTCTTTCGGTTCTATTGCAAAAGCATGATCGGGTCCCTTCATCATCTTATTTAGTGTAAAATGTTTTTCAATTACTTTTGCACCAAATCCAATTGATGCTAAAGCCATATGATCACCTAATGAATGATCAGAAAAACCAACGATAGTCTTAAATTTTTTTTCCAGGGTAGAAATAGCTTTTAAATTCATTAATCTTTCTGGGGCTGGGTATAAAGAAGTACATTCCAACAAGATTATTTTGTTATTTTTAACTGATTTACAAGTATTAACTGCTCTTTCTATATCTTTAATGCTTGCAAGCCCTGTTGATAAAATTACAGGTTTATTCTTTTTTGCAATATATCTTATTAACTCAAGGTCTGTAATATCAAAAGATGCAACCTTAAATAGTTCTACACCTAAATTATTTAATTCATCCACAGCTTCATAATCACACGGTGAAGAAAAAAAGATTATTTTTTTTTTCTTACAATAATCAAAAAGTTTTTTATGCCACGATCTATTAATTTCTAAATCTTTTATCAATTTATACATTGGTTTATTTTTTAAAAATTTAAAGCTAGGTGCGTATTTAGAAAAATGCTTTTCAGCCTTAAATGTTTGAAATTTAACTGCATTAGCTCCACTTTTTTTGGCTAAATCAATCATTTTATAGGCATTTGAAAGTTTATTATTATGATTTGAGCCTATTTCAGCAATTATAAAACATTTATTTTTTTTTGATATAATGTTATTTTTATCTAATCTGATAATCATACAATGTTTCTATAATATCTGTTCAATTTTTTAAAAGTTATATTAAGTTTTTTTATTTTTTGACTTGTAAATGGATCAAACTTATTTTTTAGAAGTAAACAAAACGTAGTTGAAACTCTAGGGTTGATTTCTAGCAAGAAAAATTTTTTTTGTGTTTTTATTAATTGCACATTAAAAATTTTTTGATGGTTCAAGATATTATTTAACTTATCAATTTCGTTTATTAGTTTTGTTTCTTTTTTATAAATAGCTTTGATTGTTATCCCTTTTTTTTCTAAAACATTGAGGGGAAATATATAACTAAATTCCTGTAAATTACAGCATGTAACTGTATATTCTGGACCTTTTATAAAATCTTGTACTATATAATTTTCTAATAATTTTTTCTTTCTTAATAGTTTCAATAACACTTTTGTTTCATCAAAATTATTTGAAATAAATATTCCTTTTGATCCTCTTCCATAGACAGGTTTTAAAATAATTTTTTTTGAATGTTTATTTCTATTAAAGTTTTTGGCTAGAGAGGTTAATGGCACATCAAATCCATTTTTTAAACAGAAATTATAAAATCTCCATTTATTGTTACATGTATAAATTGTTTCATAGTTGGGTAAAAATAGTTCTGGTAAAACATTTTTGTTTTTTGATAATTTAAGTAATTCCTCATCAATTCCAGGAACAATCAAATCAATATTGTGAGTTTTACAAAGTTTTTTAATTTCAATAATATAATTTTTTGTATTAACTTTACAAATTTTAAATACTTTTTTTTTGGGAATAATTGGATCAACATTTTCTACCAAGTTATCACAAAAAAATAAATTATATTTATTATTTAAAATTTTCCATATTAATTCATTTCCTATGCCTCCACCTCCTGTAAATAAAATATTTTTATTCATAAACTTTTATTTTCTCATCTCTAATAATTTTCAATGTTTTTTTAAAAACATATTTTTTAAGATTATATTTAAGTTTTAAAAAATCATTAATCCACCAATAACAATCTTTAAACCCAGTTATATCTCTCATTAATACCGTTGATGATAAACGGGGATTTATTTCAAAAATTTTTATTTTATTTTTAATCACTTTGAACTGAACATTTATAGATCCTCTTAGATCTAATTTGTTTGCAAGAATCTTAAGTGTATTTTCCATTTTTTTATTATTAATTGTTTTAGCAAAAAAAGTTACATCTTTATCTAAAATTCTCTCAAAAATAATTATATTTTCAAAATTATTATTTCTATAAATACATGCAGTATATTCTTTTTTTACATCAATATATTCTTGATATAGATAATCATTTTTATTTTTTATATCCAATTTGTGAAATTGTTTTTTACTTTTAACTATAAAGTAATTTTTGTTGCCAGATCCAATCTTTGTTTTTAAAAAAACTGGAAATTTTGTTATTGGATTATTTTTTAATGTTTTACAAAAATCAAGTTCACCAATTTTATTAATCTTTAAGTAATTATATGTTTTTAGTTTATCTAAAAATAAGTTAATAATTTTTTCATCATTGATCAAAAACTTAATATTTTTATAATATGATCTATTTTTTGAAATTACTCTTATCTCATTTTCAGTGGTAGGTATTATTAGATCATATTTTTTATAGATTAATAAAGACCTTGATAAAAAGCTTTTATTACTAGCCTTTGGTAACTCAAAAACTCTATCAAAATAAAATATACCTTTTCCTTCTTGATTAATGTCAGTTCCATCAACTTTAGTTTTTTTAGTAAAATTTTTTTTTATAATTTTATAAATTGAGATAGCAATATCTCCATTAGCACCTGATATAAGAATTTTCATTTATAAATATTTAACTAACTTGTGATATTTTTCTTTATCCTTTAATTTAATTTCTTTTTTTACTTTGCTTGAATCGTATTTTTTATTATGAAATGAAATTTTTTTTGATTTTGGCTCGAATTGAATCCAATTAATTCCTTTGTATCTATCTCTTGGTTGGCCTATCGATCCTGGATTATATATAATTTTTTTTTTATATTTGTGGATATATTTTCGATGAGTATGTCCTACAAAAAAAATTTCATAATCATAATCAAGAAATTTATTTAATGTTTTCTTATCAGCATCTGGATATATATAGCAATCATTTTTCCACGGTGCACCATGTGACAATAAAACTTTGTAACCGGGAAAAATTATTTTTAGATTTTTTTTCATTTTTGTTAAAAAAGTCAAATTCTTTATTGTAATTTTTTTTTTTGTTTCATCATATGATTTTCCATACTTATCACTAAAAAAATTAAGTAACTTATTGTTTTTAAATGATTTAATTAAATTAATATCGTGATTACCTTTAATGCAGTTAACCTTGTATTTTCTTAATAAATTCAAACACTCATTGGGATGATAATAATAACCAACGTAATCTCCAAGTGCATAGATTTTATCTTCAGGCTTAAGATATATGCTCTTAAAAAATTTTTTTAGCGCATCAATATTACCATGTATATCTGATATAATATAAATCATATGTATTCCTCAAATTTTTTTGATTTAAAAATCTTATTACTAATGACTATTTCATCAATATCATTTTTCTTTAACTTTAAATTAAGTTTAATATTTTTTTTATTGCAAATCTGTTTTAACATATTACTAAATGTAGTAGTTATTCCACCAGCATAATAAATTCCTTTTCTTTTGATATTTATCAACTTTTCTACACAATCAGCCGCAGAGCTTACATGTATATAATTTCTTTTAGCATAATAATTTCCTTCAAAATTAATATATTTTTTTTTTGACTTTAAAACTTTGTTAATGAATAAATGATCTGGTCCTCTAAGACCAAAAATGCCACCAAATCTTATAATTTTGAAATCAATTTTTTTTTTGATTATGTATTTATCAGCTTTTAATTTCGATAAGCCATAAAAATTATTTGTTTCTAGTTCAGAGGTAATATCATACTTTTTCATTTTTGGATGAACTATAGTGCCAGAAATTTGTATAAGTTTTTTTTTATTTTTATAACAATAGTCCACAAACTTTTTAACAGCAAAATAATTTACTTTCATCATATCTGCAGATTGTTTACTATTAAAATCAGCTAATACAGCAGCATTAATTATTAAATCTGGCTTATGTATATTTAAGAATTTTTCTAATTGATCTAAATTTTTTAAATTAACTATATAGCGTTTTTCTTTTTTTTTTTTTAATAGAGTATAATTTTTATTTAATTTTATTTTTAATTCTCGACCTAAAAAACCATTTTCCCCAGTTAGAAGAATGAGCATTATTTAGTTAATTTTTTAGCAAGTTTTGAGATATTGTTATCTTCTTTATAAATGCTGGCCATTATATTTGCTGCTTCTTTTGGCGAACTTTTAAATGCTAACCTCAGTATGTCCATCCAATTTTTATTATTTTTAGATCTTATTTTTTGTATTTGATCAATAATTGATAAATAATATTTGCTATTTTTTGTCATTTTTAATTTAACCAATAATTCTAATTACTTCAAAAGCTTCGGCGTATTTACAACCAACGGTGTGTCCTCTTAATTTTGCTAAATTAATTATATTATTGATGTTTAAAGGAGTTGGTAATTTAGTAAACTGATTTTTATAAATTTGTAAACTTTTAATTTTTTTTTTTAGACTTTTACTTATATCTACAAAAAAATTGGGTTTAAAAACATTTTTCCCATAATTAGAGTCTGTGCTTGATGGTATCTCGAATGCAAAAATATTTTTAACATAATTATTTTTGAATGGCCTTGTTGCTGTTATAACTGCTTGATGAACTTTTTTATGATCTATGTTTAAATCAGAAGAATGGTGAGTAAAAATTGTATCAGGTTTAAATTTCTTTACGTATTTTTCAATTATTTTTGTTATTTGCAAATTTGAATATTTATCTAACTCATTATCATCTAAATCTTCGTGAATTACTTTTTGTATTCCTAAATTTTTTGATGATTTATTTAAGTTTTTTTTTCTAATAATTATTTTTTTTTCCATTAATTTTTTTTTATAATTTCTAGAACCTTCTCCATTTGTTAAGATTAAAAGGTTTACTTCACTAAATTTCGATAATATGGAAATTAAACCACCACAACCGATAACTTCATCGTCGGGATGAGCACAAATTATCATAGTTTTTTTAATTTTTTTTAACATTGCTCCATAAATTATTTATACTTTTGCTTGAGGACATAAATTTTTTCGTTAATTTTACATCATTTTTTGAATTATTTAAAAATTTTATTATTTTTCTCATTGATATTAAGGGATAATCCTTTTGATACTTTATAAATAATTTCTTACACAAAATCAAATCTTCTGGATTATCAACTGTTAATCTATAATTTTTATTATATTTATTGTGTAAGAAATATTTAACTTTGAAATCTTTATTATTTTCTCTAATATATAAATCACATAGTTCAGATCTGTGCCTCGAATTCCCTTTTTTATGAGATATTAGCAATGAGTCTGAAGTAAAAATTTCAAACCCCATCCCATCAATATTATTCGAAAAAATTGTTAAATCATTTTCTTCTTTAATGTGCATTTTCCAAATTTTATCTATGTACTCAAATGATATAAACGGAGATTCAGTTGTAACTCTAAAAATATCAGATGCATTCGTTGCTTTTGCACCAAGAATTAATCTTTTTAAAACATCTTCGTCAGGACCAAAAATAAATTTTATTTTATTATTTTTTGCAATTTCTTGATAAATTACATTATCTTTTTTATTACTGATTGCTAATATTATTGCAGATATACTTTTTGATTTTTTAAGAGTATTAATCATCATTGATATAATATTTATATCAGGATTATTTCCTAAGTTTTGTAATGGCTTACCATACAATCTTGAACCATTATTTCTACAAGCTAAAACAGCAACAAGTTTTCTTTTCATATTTTTTTTATAAGGTTTTTTTTTATTAGTGAGTTTTTTGATATATTAAGTTTAGCTTTTGATTTAAATAAAAAATTAATATCTATTTTATTAAAATTTCTACCTCTTTTTATTTCAATATTATTAAAGCTTAAATTTTCATTTTTTTTTATAAGCCTTGATGAGTAGAAAGATCTGCTTATATTTTTCCTATATTTTTTTTCCTCAAAATCTAAATTTATTGAATTTAACCCAATATTAAATTTGCATTTATTTATAACTTTTATTAAATTTTTAAATTGAATATCATTTATCGCACTTTCGTCATCTTCTATTTTAATACTTTTATTAAAGCTAAAATGTTTTTCAATACATATTACATCATATGCAATTGCTGATGAACAATTGTACATTGTTTCTAATATACCTCCACTGGAATGATCTGCATACCCCAAATCATAATCATATTTATTTCTAAAATTTTTAAGTTTAGAAATATTTAATTTATTGCTTAAAGTTGGATAATTTTGATATCCATACATAATTATTATTTTTTTTTTATTTAAATTAGAAATTGCTTTTTTTATTTCATTTTTTTTACAACCAGCAATACTTAAAATTACATTTTTAATTTTAGATTTATTAATTTTTTTTTGAAGTGGGTAGTTATAGATATCAGTTGAGTGTATTTTGATTAATCTTGCTTTACACAATTCAGCAATTTTTAGTGATTTATCTCCAAGTACATCAAATGCTAAATTAACATTATTTCTTTTTGCATAAGAAGATAATGCTATCCATTTTTGTTGTGATATTTCCAAGCTTTTAAAAAATTTATAATGCTTATAATCATGATTTGCTAACTCATCTGCATAAATTATATGGAATTTCAAAAAATCTATACCTATATTTTTAGACTTGATAATAAATTTTCTGATATTTGAAGGTTTTCCTTCGTGTCCTTGTCCTGCTTCAGCAATAAAAATTATATTTTTTTTTTTTACCATCTTCTAGGATCCAGTTCTTTTTTTCTTATAACTCCAAGTAGAGGTGTTTCCAAGTTTGCATTATTTTTTTTTTTATATATCTTTACAAATTCATTTAAATCTTTTTTGTTATCTACAGAAAAAATTATACCATCAAACAATTTATTTCTTTTTATCTCGTTAATTGTAAGTTCAATTTTTTTTATTTCTGTATCATATCCATAATTTGTTTCCAGAAATTTAACCTTTAATTTTATATCTCTAAATTGTGAAGGTATTTCTTTCCATTGTTTTAAAATAATACCCTGTAAATATATGGATCTTGCAAAAATTGTTATATTCTTTTTTCTTAACTGCTTTAAATAATTTTTATATTTTTTATTATTATAGAGTAAATTGAAAGGTAATTGTGCAATATCTGGTTTAAAATATTTTAACACTTTAATTTCTGATTCTATATCATAAAAAGAAAGTCCTATTTTTTTTATAAGGCCTTTTTTTTTTAGTTTTTTAAAAATTAAATATAGCTGTCTCCCATGCCTTAATGCATCATTAATATCATGAACATAGTATCCCTCAAAGCTTTTTACTTTTAATTTTTTTAGATCTAAAATTAATTCATTAATAACAAATTTTTCTAATTTCAACAGATTATTTTTTAAATTACTGGGTATTTTTTTTAATTTACTAAAAACTTTAAAATCTTTTATCTTATTTAAATAATCTTTATTATCTTGATAATATGATGGTGCTGTATCTATAAATTTTATTAATTTTTCTTTTTGCAATGAAGAGAAAATATTTTTAATATTATTTAATGAAATCTTTTTTTTTCTTAAACCATAATTATTTTTAAAATTAGCAATTCCAAAAATAAGGATCATTTTATAATGTTTTCTAATTGATTAATTACATATTTTTGCTCGCTAACACTTAGGGTATAGTATATGGGGACACTTAAACATGAATTATAGTATTTTAAAGCATTGTTAATATTTGAAAATTTTTTTTCTTTTGAATAATAAGGGTGAGTTGGTACAGGTATATAATGAACCTGAGTTAGAATACCCTTTTCTTTTAATTCATTCATAATTTGTGCCCTACTTTTTATAATTTTATCTATATGAAGTTTTATTACAAATAAATGGTTGCTACTTAACTTAATATCAAAATGATTTGCAGTTTCAAAATTAATTTGATTTAATTTTTTTAGAAAATACGCAGTATAAGTTTTTGCAATTTTTCTTCTTTTATTTAAAAATTTATTAATCTTATTCATCTGTGAAATACCTAGAGCTGCTTGTATTTCTGTAAGTCTATAATGATAACCAAGTTCTTGCATTTCATAATACCAAGGATTTATTTTTTTATCAGTAAAAGCATTTTTTTTATTTAAAAACTTATCGTCTAATTTATTTATTCCATGACTTCTTAAACGAAGTAATTTTATATATAAGTCTTTATTATTTGTAGTAATTATACCGCCTTCCCCACATGCAATTGTTTTCACTGGATGTAATGAAAAAACTGTTGTGTCAGCATATTTGCAGGATCCTACCATTGTTCCATCTTTATATCTTGAGCCAAGA
>MDTF01010015.1_pt1 | contig 21624 bp, 23 predicted proteins | sample 811191 | NCBI WGS metagenome assembly MDTF01 (sample SAMN05326649, study PRJNA326480) | marine metagenome | isolation source: seawater | place: Southern Ocean | collected 2011
AATGGTTTAAATATAATTCATTTTTTTTTAATATAAGATGACAGAACAAAAAAAAACCGTAGCAATTGGTATTGATTTAGGTACCACATATTCGTGTGTTGGTGTTTGGAAAAATGGAAACGTTGAAATCATTGCCAATGATCAAGGTAATAGAACAACGCCATCATATGTGGGATTTACAGATACAGAAAGATTAATCGGCGATGCAGCAAAAAATCAAGTATCAATGAATACAGATAATACAGTATTTGATGCGAAGAGATTAATTGGTAGAAAATTTTCCGATCCACAAATTCAACAAGATATGAAACATTGGCCATTTAAAGTAACTCCTGATCAAAATGACAAACCCGTTATCACGGTTGAATATAAAGGTGAAGAAAAAGTTATGAAACCAGAAGAAATTTCAGCAATGATTTTGACTAAGATGAAACAAGTTGCTGAAAATTATCTTGGAAAACCAGTTGACGCAGCTGTAATCACTGTACCAGCGTATTTTAATGACGCGCAAAGACAGGCAACAAAGGATGCCGGTGCAATTGCTGGCTTAAAAGTATTGCGCATTATCAATGAACCAACTGCCGCCGCCATTGCTTATGGTTTAGATACAAATATGGATACGGAACAAAAAGTGCTTATTTTTGATTTGGGTGGTGGTACATTTGATGTTTCATTATTAACGATTGATGAAGGAATTTTTGAAGTAATGGCTACCGCAGGGAATACGCATTTGGGTGGTGAAGATTTTGATAGTAGAATGGTTGAATATTTTGTAGAAGAGATTAAAAAAAAACAGAGAACGGACATTACCGAAAATAAGAGATCTATTCGCAAATTGAGAACCGCGTGTGAAAGAGCAAAAAGAACCTTGTCAACGAGTACTCAAGCTTTTATTGAAATTGATGGTTTGGTGGATGGGCAAGATTTCAGTTCTACGATTACTAGAGCCAGATTTAATGATATTAATATGGATTACTTTAGAAAATGTTTAGAGCCCGTTGAGAAAGTATTAAAAGATGCAAAAGTTAGTAAATCTGATGTGGATAAAATTGTTTTGGTTGGTGGATCCACCAGAATTCCAAAAATCCAAGAACTATTAACTGAATATTTCAATAATAAAACATTGTGTAGAGATATCAACCCCGATGAAGCCATTGCTTACGGTGCAACTGTTCAAGCAGCAATTTTATCTGGAGTAAGATCATCAAAGATTGATGAAATTCTATTATTGGATGTTGCACCATTGTCTTTAGGTATTGAAACTGCTGGTGGCGTAATGACAAATTTAATTGATAGAAATACCACGGTACCCACCAAGAAGAGTCAAACTTTTTCTACTTACGCGGATAATCAACCGGGTGTTTTAATTCAAGTATTTGAAGGTGAGAGAAAGTTTACAAAAGATAATAATTTATTGGGAAAATTTCAATTGGATGGTATTCCACCAATGCCACGCGGAGCTCCAAAAGTTGAAGTTACGTATGATATTGATGCAAATGGTATTTTGACAGTATCCGCGGTTGAGAGTAGCACTGGCAAAGAACAAAAAATTACTATTACAAATGATAAGGGCAGGCTGAGTAAAGAAGAAGTTGAAAAAATGGTGAATGACGCTGAGAAATATAAAGAGGAAGATGAAAAAAATGCAGCTAGAATAATGGCAAAGGGTAAAGTAGAGAATTATTGTTATTCACTTAAAAATTCTATTAATGATTTACAAGATAAAATTTCACCCGAAGATAAGGAAACCATTTCAAGTAATGTTGAAGAAACTATCAAATGGTTGGAAGCAAATCAATTAAGCGAAGTTGAAGATTTTGAAAAAAAACAGAAAGAATTAGAAGGAATTTGTGCACCAATAATGATGAAATTAAACAAAGATGCTCCTACCGGAATGCCCACAGGAATGCCCGGAGGAATGCCCGGAGGAATGCCCGGAGGAATTCCCGGAGGAATGCCCGATATGGCAAATATGTCACCCGAAGTAATGGCGGAGATGATGGCAAAAATGTCATCTGACACGGAACCAACATCGGTACCAGAAAGTGATAATATATCAATTGAAGAACTTGATTAAAATATAATGTTATAAATAAATTGAATAATATTTATAATATTAAACTATTGTTAATTAACAATATTTCTATGGAAAAATTTACACACATCAATGATTCAAAATTTGAAGAGGCTTTATCAACGACGTTGAGACGAAAACAAGAAACTGGAAATAAAAAGAAAGTGAAAACAATTTTGCGAAGAAAATATCGTAGTATAAGATCAGACGAACAATAACAAAAAAAGCGTGAACGTCAAGTGTATAAAAGAGAACGGCGTTTGTCTAGTGGTAATGCAGAGAGAGCAAAAGATATTATTCATAAAGGTCACAAACAATTTGCTCTAACTTGGGGAATGATGATGGGTGTACAAATGTCTATGGGTGTACAAATGTCTATGGGTCGTCAATTTGATTTTTCTGCAAAATTATATAATAAAAGTAATCCGTATAATTCAAAATATGTTATGATATGCGCGCAGATTCGTTAAAAGTTACTGATTTTATGGTGGTTGATAAGTATACCATTCCATTAGAAATCAAAGATATGCATTCATACTTTAAGTTCAAAAATTATGCTCCTCTGGTATTTCGGAATTTAAGAAATTTTTGGGGTGTTGAAAAATATGAATACATGAACTCAATCTGTAACCCAGACACCAACTTTATAGAATTCATGTCAAATTCTAAATCTGGTATGTATTTCTTTATGTCACACGACAAAAAATATATGATCAAAACATTGAAGAATTAAATCAAATTATTTTTTTGAATAATATCTTTTAATTTTAAAAAATATTTTTCATCAACTTTTAATGTATCGGGTGATTTTGGATGATACATATTTGGACAAACAAAATAATATAAATGATCGCCAATAGATGACCAATTATCTAAAATATCCGAATTTATTAATTTCGCCTTCCAATTGTAAACAATGTTCCTTTTTTAATTCTATAATTTCGTTACCATTTGTTATTTTCAAAGACATTTTATAATTTAAATAAAATTATTTATTTAAATTATTATTTAATCAACATCATCATCCTCTTCGTTTTTTTCTTCTTTTTCTTCTTGTGTATTTACACATCGTCTTGTATTAAAATTTTGATCGGTTGAATTGGTTGGAAAATTAAATGAAAATTCACCAATCATGTCTTCGCCAAAATTATCAGATATGGCACCCATGAATTGATTGGCTATACGTGTTGCTAGCGGTATTAAATTGTCACTATTATCTGATATAATATTTGAAATATTATTACCCACCATGGAATTTAATAAATCTCCGGATATAATCGGATCTCTCCATGTAACATTTGCATCTTCTTTTGTTTCCTCTGTTTCACTCGTTTCTCCTTCCTTTGTTTCCTCTGTTTCTCCTTCCTTTGTTTCCTCTTCCTTTGTTTCACCAGTTTCCGAACTTCTACCCATTCGTGTATTGGTTGTTAAATTAAACCTGCAAATGGGGCATCTGGAATCATGTTCAAACCATCTTAATAAAGCGTCATGATTAAATATATGTCCACAATGGTATATCCTTGATACTATTTCATCGCTATTGAATTGACTTTGTGTTATTGCACATCTGGAGTTTTCTGGTAAGTCTAATAAAAGACGTGTATTATTCCAAGTATCTTGTGTTGTTTCACGAATAAAATTTGCAGTTGACAATGGGTTATTCGGACTACGATCATATAGTGAAGTATTTAAAATATCCGTGGCAAAAAAAAACGGGTTAAACCCTCCTCTTGGTGTCGGTTGCCTCGCCATTTGTCTCGCCATTTGTCTTGCTGGTGCCATTTGTCTTGCTGGTGCCATTTGTCTAGCTGGCGTTGCTGGTCGTAGAGGGGTTGCGAGTGGTTGCTCCCATATTGAGTTTCGTTGTATTGAGTTTCGTTGTGTTGGTTGCCTCCACATTGTGTCTCTTTGCACAGGTTGTCTCCGTACAAAGGGTTGCATGGGTCTATTCCACGAATCCCTATGCGTGGTGAATGGTTGTCTAGAAATGGATGGATTAAACGGACTAATGCGATTTGGTAAATCCGATATACTCGGTCGCGTGGGTAATCTTTCAAAACCATATCTAGAATTGTTTGTTAAACGAGATTGTATATTATTATGAAATCTCATATTATTGTTGTGGCAAACCAAATATAAATTATTTAAATTTAACAATTGATCGCGACAAACATTTAAATATGAAGAAAATTCATTTGTATTCATATATAGATTAAAAATATTCTATTTTTAAGTTTTTATTTAATAAACTTTTAAAAATAACATAAAAGTAAAAAAATAATAATTTATATATGCTGACAATGTCAAAAGAAATTACTTTCGGGAAATATAAAAATAAAGGGCTAACGGGATTAGCAAATTTGGGAAATACGTGTTTTATAAATTCAACCATACAATGTTTATCGCATATATATGAGTTAAATGATTTTTTTGATAAAAAAACCTATATGAAAAGAATGAATAAAATACCAGAGAGTTTATTATTAATTGAGTGGGATAAATTACGAAAATTGATGTGGAGTGAAAATTGCGTAATTAAACCATCTGGGTTTATAAATGCGATTCAGAAAGTATCACATTTAAAAGATGTTGAAATTTTTACAGGGTATGCGCAAAATGATTTAACAGAATTCATGAATTTTTTATTCATGTCGTTTCATGAATCAATTAAAAGGGAGGTTGAGATGAATATTAAGGGTGATATTAAAAACAAAACTGATAAATTGGCAATTAAATGTTATAAGATGATGCAAAATATGTATAAAAATGAATATTCTGAATTTTTGAATATGTTTTATGGGATACATGTATCTGAAGTTAAATCTTTAGAAAGTAATTATGAAAATGTTGTACCGGAACCATTCTTCAATATTGATGTACCCATTAATAAACATGATACATTGGAAAAATGTATTGAACAATATACCGAAACGGAAATTTTGGATGGTGATAATATGATTTTAAATGAAAAAACCGGAAATAAAGAAAAGGCGAGTAAAAGAATTATGTTCTGGAATTTACCAAAAATTTTAATCATAACATTAAAAAGATTTGGAAATGATAATGTCAAAGATCCAAAAAATATAATTTTTCCATTAGAGGAAATGGATATGTCAAAATATATATTAGGTTATGATAAAAACAGTTATAAATATGATTTATTTGGAATATGTAATCATAGCGGGGGTGTTAATGGTGGACATTATACGGCATTTGTAAAAAATGCTAATGAAAACTGGTATCATTTTAATGATACAAATGTTTCAAAAATTAATAAATCACAATTGCAATCAAATTTAGCGTACTGTTTTTTTTACAGAAAACGCTTATAAAATTTTTTTAAAAGATATTATTTTTTCCCACAAGATATTATTTATTTATATATATATATATAAATGAATTTAGACGTTTCAACTGATTCGGGTATGTCTTTTGTTTATGATAAAGTTAATAAAAAAATTAAGGAAAAGTCAAATAACCCAATAGTAATGGCGATTTTAATTTCGGTCGTATTACTTTATGTAGTATTATTTAATGTTATTGGTGTTAAATCAAGACCTGTTGAGAAATCAGCCTCTACAAATATGATACAATTATTTGCATGGGCTTTATTTTTATTATTGATAAGTGTGAATGGTTTACAATACTTTTTTCAAATAAATATTCAAACTGCGATAAGTAATTTATTTGATGGGAATCCACAAATTGGTATAAAAATAAAACCAAAAAAAGGTTTTGAAGATCCTACCGGTGGTAGCGAAGTTTTCCACATAGGTGATAATGTATATACATATGATGAAGCAAAAATATTATGCACTGCTCATGATGGCGAATTGGCATCTTATGAACAGGTGGAAAAAGCGTATGGGAATGGCGCGGAATGGTGTAGTTACGGTTGGTCTAAAGACCAAATGGCTTTATATCCAACTCAAAAAGCCACTTACAATAAATTGAAAGGTATTTCTGGTCAAGAAAATAGTTGTGGTAGACCAGGTGTGAATGGTGGGTTCATAAAAAACAAACAAGCAAGATTTGGTGTAAATTGTTTTGCACCCAAAAACAAACCATCAAATATTGAAAAACAAATCATGAATTCTTCTAGCATTATTCCAACTGTTCCTGAAACCGAGGATAATAAGAAAATAAATTTTTATAAGAAAAACATTCATAGAATAGTTAAAAAACCATTCAATTCTGATAAATGGAGCTCTTTTTAGAAAAACAGTAACTTTTTGGTCTTCTTCTTCCTTTTCTTAAATCTTTTTTTAGTTTTTTTCATATTAGTTTTTGATTTTAAATCAATTAATTTATCAAACATGGAATCAGATATTACATCGGATAAATCACCACCCTTTTGCTTATTTGCCCCCTTTTGCTTATTTGCCCCCTTTTGCTTATTTTGCCCCTTTTGTTTATTTGGTTTCGCATTATTTTCATGATTTATTGTATTTTTAAAAAAACTATTTTCATGATTTAATATGATTAAAGGTAACGGTATATTCAAGTTTTGTCTAAATCCACCACCACTCAAAACATTTTCAGAATAATAATGTTTAGCAACTATATTATTCAAATTCATTCCCATGCTCAAAACTTTATTATTTTTATTATAACATACAAAATCTTCGTGTTGCATATAAATAATAATACTATTCTTTTTTTATATTTTTATTTTCTAAAATATCAATAAAAAAATGCGGATCATCGTATATCATCCCTAAATCATATTTTTTATTAACATTTTCATAAACTATATCAAACAAACGTTCCCAATTTGCATTATTCAAATCATTTTTAAATAAACCAGCACCCTGGTATAAATTAATATATTTTTGTTTAATCATTTCAATGTCATGACGATATTTCTGTGTAAAGTTCCTTTTATGGTTGTCTGATAATATCGTATGAATTTTGTCATTTTCTAATAATGTTTCTATATCATAATTATTTTTTAAATATTCCAATATTGTTATATTTTCTTCGTTCATGTTGATTCTCTATACACATAACATGCCAAATCATTTTTAAATTGGTTTAAATTGTCAATTTTGTCATCGTTTAATAAAGATGTTATTTCACCGATTAACTCGTAAATAACATCTTTATTTTTAGTATCATCGCCAATATCAGTATTTAACCAATCCAGAAATCTATCATTTTTTTGTTTTAATAAAAGTGTGTTAATAAAAGACATTTTATATAATATTCTTGTATTTTTTTTAATATAGTTTTAGTTATATTTTCGTTTAATTTCACAATTTATTCTGGTTTCTCGTTTGCATTTAACATATTTAATAATTTTTTTCACTTGTTCTTCATCTGAAATACATTCGTGAAGACAACTTTCCAATAATTTAAAAGTTAGTGGTGACGTGTAATTTGTTTGTTGAAATTTTAACGTACCATCTGATATTTGAATAATACTATTATCTAAATTATTTTCTTGAACATAAGTAAATATTTCATCTGTCAAGGTTGACTTATTTGTCCTAAGAACTTTACTTTGTGTTTTTATTGTATTTAGATTGTTATCACATTTAACCCATGCTTTTATTTTTTCTTGTAAGAATTCACTCATTGTTTAAATATATATATAAAAATATATTTAAACTTTTTTTTTAAATTAATTGTACTTTTCTGCCAATTTTTTTCACAAAATTATCAACTTATTTAGTCTTAAGATGTTAAGTATTTTATTTGAACATTTAATACCCATAATTTTTTTTTTATATAAATTATTAAAATCAAAATAATATATATATATATATTATAAATGAGCTATGGGTACTACGAACTGTGGGAAGAAATAATGAAATTAAAGGGCGACTTATTTACCGAATTAAAATTAAAGAAATTCGGTACGGATTCGCACAGCATGGATCATTTGACACTTATAAACCTAATGCGATCAACCTAAGTAGATCTTTCTTGGAAAAAAGAGATACAACTCGTCCATATTCCACAGTAAGTTTAAACAAAGGAGAGTTCAAAAATCTACTCACTGTAGATGAACAAATACATACAGTTGTGTATGATGTATTGTGGGACTCATTTGATAAAGACAATGATGAAGTGAAACAGGCAACGATAATGAAATGGCTGTTTGATGTTGTATATTCTGTAAGTTTAATTGACGGTGCACTTAGGTTACATAAACACCTAAAAAATACGTTGACGCCCATTGATTTTACAAAATGGTATAATACGTGGTTGTATGCGGGCAAGAAAACACAGACATTAAATGATGGTGTTCACAAATTTGTTTTACAACAATTCAATATGGAAGATTTTTTTCCCCCAGGAAATTTCAATACGACAGGATTAGAAGGAGTGTATGATTACTCTAGATTTTGTACATTATTATATTCAGGTGAAAACGATGGGGGTACTTATATAGAAAAATATATATTATCAGATAGTGAAGATGTGTTGAAATTAAGTAATGAAATTGAAAGATTGGGCGACAAATGGAAATTGAAAAGTGGTGGTGGACGCAAAAGAAGCAAGAACAAAAGAAGCAAGAACAACCGAAGCAAGAACAAAAGAAGCAAGAACAACCGAAGCAAGAACAACCGAAGCAAGAACAACCGAAGTAAGAACAACCGAAACAAAAGAAGCAAAAGAAGTAGACACAAAAGAAGTGGAAAAGGCAAAAGAATCAAAAGAAGTAGAAAAAGCAAGAGAAAAAAAAGAAAACGCTGAAGAAGACAATAATATTTTAAAATAATTTTCTCAAAGAAAATTATTTTAAAATAAATTTTGTTGGGGAAATTATTTCCTTTTTTTTCTCTTGCTTTTTCCACTTCTCTTGTTTTTTTTGCTACGTTTGCCTTTGCTACGTTTGCCTCTACCTCTACTTCTGCCTCTAATTCCACCTTTGACTCTACGTTTGCGACGAGACGCACCACGTTTTTTTGATTTTTTTGCACGACCTCTTATTTTACGTTTATTTTTGTCTCTACTGTATTTAACATCATCCATATTTTTTAAAAACGGGATATCTATACTTTTATCGCCAAATATACCATTTTTGAATTTACTATTTGCTTTCAAAAGTACTAATGGAACAATAGCTTCTGTAATAATTCCCGGGAATCCACCTCCTTTTTTTGTTCTTACCATTTACATTAGGTAAATATTTTTATTTTGCGTGTTTCTTTTTAATAATATTTAGCAGTAATTTACTACGCACCAATATTAAAAAAATTCCTAAAATCAATAAAAAACTTATAATAACGAATATAATTGAGAGATAAATATATGGATATATTTCTTGCATAAACATCTCCACAACTGGTGTCATTAATTGTTTTATATCTTCTTTAACATCGTCTCTTTTTAATGTTTTCAGACATTCTTCAATAATTTTATTTTTCAAGCTCATTTAATATATATTATAGTTTTTAAATAACGAATTTAACTCGTGTTATTTAACACAAATTTTTTCTCTATTTTTTTATAATGGGAGAAATTTATCAATATAACGATCCAATTGATTATAAAAATATTAGATTGAGTGTACCAAAGGCAATACAAGGTGGAGGATATTATTCAAACATAAAATTAAAAGGCGATAATATTTATATACAAACACCTAAAATTTCAACAAAAAATGGAATATCCGTTACGGGTAAAAAAATTTATTCTGATTTATTATTTGTTCGCGATGATCTTGATTTTATCAGTTTTATTAATAATATAGAAGAATGTGTTAAAACATTAATTTACGAGAAAAGAAGTATTTGGTTTACAGAAGAACCATCAAATGAAGATATTGAGGATAATTGGGTTTCTTCCGTAAAAACCTATAAAAATAACAAATTTCTAATAAGAACATCGATTGAGAAGTCTTTGAAAAAAATATCTTTACAATTATGGAATCAGAATGAAGAAGAAATATCATTAAACGATATTGATAAAGATTCAGATATCGTCGTCATATTTGAAATATCAGGGCTTAAATTTAGCAGTTCTAGCTTCCATTTAGATATTATATTAAAACAGATAATGAAATTTGAAAAAGTTGAAATATTTAGCAAATGTTTGATAAAAAGGAAAAGTAATTTAGTAGAAATAAATAAAGGAGGGAGCAACAACAATGAAGACAATGAGGACAACGACAACGACAATGACAACGACAAAGACAACGATGAAGACAATGACGATGACGATGAAAGTGATGAAAGTGATGAAAGTGATGAAAGTGATGAAAGTGATGAAAGTGATGAAAGCGATGAAGAAGTAGAAAATGAAGTTGCAAAGGAAATAGAAAACGAAGTGGAAAACAAAGTGGAAAAGGGAGTAGAAAAGGAAGTATCAAAGGAAGTGGAAAAAGTAAAAGAAGAAGTTAAGGAAGAAGAAGTTAAGGAAGAAGTAGATAATGAAATTAATAATGAAATTAATAATGAAATTAATAATGAAATTAATAATGAAATTAATAATGAAATTAATAATGAAATTAAATATAACAAAAATAAATATTTAGAACAAAATTTAGAACAAAATTTAGGATTAAATGATGTAACTTTAGAAATTTGTAGCGATACTTCCGATATAATAAAATTAAAAGAACCACACAGTGTTTATTCTGAAATTTATAAAAAATCATTACAAAAAGCGAGGGATGCTAAAAAACAAGCGATTAAGGCATATTTGGAAGCGAAAAAAATAAAAAATGAATATGTATTGGATGATTTGGACAGTTCGGATGCAGATGATTTAGAAGATTTTAGTGAATAACGTAAAATACTATATTTTATTAATTATATTTTACTTAAAATTATTTTATATACAGAATTTATAATGAAACGAAAGATGTCAACAGGAAAAATTCTGAAGAATGTTAAATCGCATCAATTATTAATTTTTATGGCCGTGGTAGTCGGTGGTTATTTCTTATACTCTTATTCAAAATCAAAAGGTGGTTTTATGGATGGTTTGGAAGGTCAAAATGCTGCAGCTGGTGCAGCGGCATCCAGTGACACATACAAACCTGCGGCACCAGATGGTCATGAAAATAATGAAGCGACTGTTAATGGTTTAAATACAAACATGCATGGGTTACCACCTAGTTGCGTTAAGCAATCGGTAACTGATCCACGTGAATTGTTACCAAGAGATACCAACAGTGAATTTTCCAAATTAAATCCAGCCGGGGCGGGTGATTTGCAAAATGTATCCTTACTTCAAGCTGGTACTTTGCAAGGTATTAATACGGTTGGAACCTCTTTAAGAAATTCAAATCTTCAATTAAGAAGTGAACCAGCCAACCCAAGAGTTGCCGTTGGTCCCTGGAATAACACAACAATCACGTCTGATAACGCTAGACGTGACTTTGAAATTGGAAACTAGATATATTTAATTTGAATAAAATTAAATATATATAATTTATAACAATGGTTGAAAAAATAAATATTTTTGGTTACATATTAATAGCATTTGTTATTATCATAGCGATTAATATATATCGTGAATCTGATTTATTTCAGTTAAAATGTATTATTTCCGATGTAGATGGGAAACAATATTGTGTGAGAGAAAGAGCAAAATTACAGTTAGCCGCGGACTTACTAGCAACCGCTACAACCAATATGAAATTGCTTGTTAAACATGTTGCTAATAAATATCCAGATAGAGATAATTGTAAAAGGTTGTTAAAAAATTTTAATCCTAAAAAAGTGAAAGAAATATTACCAACTAGTAAATTTACAGCTTATTCTGAAAATAAGGGTGAAAATTTAGCATTTTGTACGACCAAAACGAAAACGGGAGATAGTTTAATTGATCAAAATACCTTAACATTTGTCGCGATGCATGAATTATCTCATATTGCTACGAAAAGCGTTGGTCATACAACCGAATTTTGGGAAAATTTTAAATTTATATTAGAAAATGCAGTTGAAATCGGTATTTATAAACCAATTGATTATAAGAAAAAACCAAAAGGTTATTGTGGTATGACCATAACCGATAACCCATATTACGATTTATAATTTTTTTTTAAATATAAAAAAAATTATATAATTTAACGGCGAGATCTGCTGCGAGATCTGCTACGAGATCTTCTACGAGATCTTCTACGAGATCTGCTACGAGACTTGCGTTTTTTGCGGGGCTTGCGTTTTCTACGAGATTTGCGTTTTCTGCGGGACTTGCCACGAGATTTGCCACGAGATTTGCCGCGAGATCTACCACGCGACTTTCTGCGTTTTCTACTTGGTTTTCCACGTTTTCTACGGCGTTTTCTGCGACCACCACTTAACATATCCAAGAATGATTCACCACCACCCATCATGAAATCTTTTGAATCTTCGGCATCTTCGGTATTTGCGACTGACATTATAATATAGAACGAGATAATTTATTTTTTTTCGCCTAAATAATTAAACGCAATTTATATTTTATTAAAATGTCATTCGTATAATTTATATTATTATTAGACCGAACACTGCTTTTTTCAATAACTCTGAAATTTTCAGGTATTTTTGGAAATTTGACATCATAATTAAAATCTTCATATATTTTTGTCAAATGAATAAATTTCAAATCATCATGATTAATATAGTAATCATATATACTCTTACCACCAACAAACCATATTTTATTTTTATTTAACATATTTATTTCATTATCTAAAGAATTATAATTATTCAAGACGATTGTATTTTTAAATTGAGATACATCTTCCTGTTTTAACGTAGAACTTAAAATAATTTTCCTTCCCAATAAAGGTGTACATTTTAAACTATCCCATGTATTTTTACCCATTACTAAACAATTGTCATCTTTAGTAGTAGTTTTTAAATATGCTAATTCATTTGGGATAGACCATGGTAACTTATTTTTTAAACCAATTCCGCCATTTTTACAAACCGCAACAATCATATTCATTATTTTTAATTAAATAATATAAGATATATTTATATATGTCCGAAATATTTAATATAGTTGTATTGAAGCCAACTCCCATAATATATACATTTGATATTGCAAAAGATAAAATATTTAAAAATAAACATGTACCTTTCGCGATATATAGAGATGATACTATTCAAAGAATTAAAGAAAAAATATATTTATATACCGATATAAACATCCCAATATCAGAAATGTATTTATTTAAAAAAAATAATATATTATTCAACACCGAAAATGTTTATAAAAAATTAGTACAAGAAGATTTTTTAGAATTGGATAATAATAGATTGGATACATTGTTTAATAATTGTGATAAAAAGATAATACTTTCAAAAAATGAACTAAAAGAAAAATACAATCGCGACGATGTAAATAATATAATTAATAAACATTATAATACAGAAACGCTAATAAATGAACCATTGGGACACGATGTTATTTATAAAAAACAATTGCCTTATATTGTTAACCCATTTGAATTAACAACTGTTGATATGTTACTGGATAACGATGAAGCAAATATTATTACAAAAAATAAAAAATTATTATTAGAATTTGGTGAAATTGAGAATAATACTATATATTTATGTTGTATTGAAGATGTATTAAATTTTCATAAAGTGATATCGTCAGATTATATTTTTAAAGTATACTTCCCACAATTATATATTTTCCACAACATTGATTCAATTGAAAAGTTAAAATTAAATAGAAATAAATTAAAAACAAATATAATAAATAAAATAAAAAAAATAGAAATCATTGAAAACAAGATAAATTATTTACAAGCATTGGCGACAGAGCAAAGAAAAACAACAACATTGATAGAAACTAACACTGGTATAACTGATATTATTTTTACAATATATCCAATATCAACGGTAAAATTAACGTTGGAAACTATATTTAAAATTTTACATGCTAGTAATGAAATACCAATGATAAAATATAATTCAAATTATAATGAAAATATTTACAGGTTGTATACGGATAATTACGTATCGGATACGGGGAAAAAAATACCAACATTATTCGTTGAAAATAATAATAGAATGGTAAAAATCAAACAAATTGCAAAAAACATAGCAACCAACAACAAAATAGGATTTTATATCCCATATAATGAAGAATCTATACGAGAAGATATTTTTTGTGATTTTTTAGAAAATGGGAATATTATAATTCACGTGGAATGTTCTGTCCAACCGAAAACAATTGAAGAAATAAATGAAATAATTCGTGAAAAAATTAATAAGAATATTCTTGAAAAAATTAATTTATTTACGAGGGATGTTGGTTATACTTTTACGGAATTCACTAATTTGGAAGCTGATAACATTGAAATTAATAATATAGAATATTCATATTTATTTAAAAATGATACCGAAATTGATTTAAATCAATACATGTCATGTTTATCTCCCATTTTTAATATTACAAATGGTACGTTGGTTAATGATTCAATTAATTTAATTTATAAAAGAGTTTCAAATTTTCAAGAGATGTCCAGTATAAACGCTTTTATAACTTTGCAAAGACAACAAAACATTGGAGAAATGGAGGTTATTAATAATTTAAAGAAAACGTTTCAGGTTGAAAAAAAGGTTGCGTTTGAATATTTTGCAAATTGGCAAAGGGATGTTCAAATGGAGGTTGATAGGTTTGAAAATAAGAAAATAAAGATATTGGATAATCCGGGATTTACAGTGCATATTACGAAAAATGAATATTTCCTTGATGCATTGGAAATATGTAACAATGTGCGAATATCAAATATAACAAATGTAAATTATCTTAAATATATTGAAAATTATGTATTTGTATTAATCGCATTGATAAAATCAAATTACGATAAAGAAATATTGGACAAATTATGTACATCTGAAGAAATATTGGAAATAGATGATGATGTATTGATTAATCCTGCAGAAATAAAAAAAAACCAGAGATTGTTACAAAATCCTTCTGGTAAAGCTATTTATTTAAGCGATGACGACTTATCGGATATTGATGAATTTCTTGAATCTTCTGATTCTGATTCGGAAGATTATTTTGAATCAGATATATCTGACGAAGATTCAGAACCTGATGCTGTAAAATCCGTAACACTTGTAAAATCGGCAACACCTGCAAAATCCGTAACACCTGCAAAATCCGTAACACTTGCAAAATCCGTAACACTTGCAACACCTGCAAAATCCGTAACACCCGTAAAATCACCATCTAAATCCGTAAAGAAATTACCATCTAAATCCGTAAAGAAATCACCATCTAAATCCGTAAAGAAATCAGCAAAAGAAATGATATCAAAATCAAGAAAAAAACGTTTGTTAAGTTTAAAAATGGCGAAAAGCAATGTTGACATTTCAGATGATTCCGAAGTTAAATTAAAAGATTTGAGTATTTTGAAAACTTTTTCACCAATGATCAATGCATCAGCAAATTCGGTATCAGTAAATCCAGTATCAGCAAAGTCAGTATCAGCAAAGTCAGCAAAGTCAGCAAAGTCAGTAAAGCCATCATCAGCAAAGTCAGTAAAGCCAGTATCAGTAAAGCCGGCATCAGCAAAGCCGGCATCAATAAAGCCAGCATCAGCAAAGCCGGCATCAGCAAAGCCGGCATCAATAAAGCCAGCATCAGCAAAGCCGGCATCAATAAAGCCAGCATCAGCAAAGCCAGCATCAGCAAAGCCAGCATCAGTAAAGTCAGTATCAGCAAAGTCAGTATCAGCAAAGCCAGCATTTATGCCTACCTCAATAAAACAACCTAGTGATATCGTGGATGAGTTTTCCGATTATGATTCGTATGATTCAGATGTAGACGATTTTGTAGATGTAGACGATATTGTAGATGTAGACGATATTGTAGATGTAGACGTAGATGCAGACGATTTTGTAGATGTAGACGATATCGTAGATGCGGACATGGATGCGACTTCCAATAATATATCTTTTGATAGTGATATTTCAATTTCAAATGAATCTCCGGAATACGGTTTGTTAAAAAAAAATGAAAATGTAAATTTGGTAGCTGATTTATCATCTATGGATTCATCTATGGATTCATCTATGGATTCATCTATGGATTCATCTATTGGGTCATTGGGTTCATTGGAAGGTGGTGCGAAATTAAATCCAAAAAATTACAAACTATCAGGTCATGATCATTATTTTAGACAACGATTAAGAGCAAGACAACCTGATTTATTTTTAGAACGAAAGGATGGAAAATTTTCAAGTTATACACGATCATGTCCCTGGGCAACTAGAAAAATGCCAGTTATATTAACAGACGATGAAAAAAAATATATTGATGAAAAGGACGGTGATAATAAATCTTATGATGAATTTATTTCATATAATTATAAAGAAGGTGAAAAACCATATCATTATATCTGTCCACGGTTTTGGTGTTTTGCTGATAAAGAAGGGAAGGGTAGAAGTTTGTCGGTAGAACAGATCAATAAAGGTGCATGTGGTGGTTGGGATGCGGTTATACCACATGATGCAAAGAAAATAACATCGGAAAAACATAGAATATTTGAGTTTACAGATAAAAGATATCATAGGAAAGATAAACCACATCACCCTTTATCGTATAATACTCATTACCCCCTTTACCAAACAAATTCACACCCTAGTAAATATCCAGTCCCATGTTGTGGTGACACCCCTACGCAACAGGAATATAATCCACCAGATTCAAAAATACCAATTTATATAAAAACGGGTGATGATAAATTATCATTCAAATTAGAAGATAAATGTACTGTAGAAAATTGTACAGAAAATTCAGATGTATATGTTTATGAAATAACGAGTGGTGATAAAACATATTATGGAAAAAAGGGAAAAATAAAAAATATTGATGGAGATGAGGTTACAGTTACGATGTCTGATAAAAAATTTAAGGATATCATCATTGAAATGGATAAATTATATATAAAAAAACCAATCAATAAAAATGGTGTAAAAGCCGATGAAAATATGAAATTTAAACATAATTATGTATACGATGATAAATTAAAAATGAAAAAACCATTGAATGAATGGGATAAAGATGATTGGGACGAATACGGTGTGAATGGTACCAAAGAAATTAATTTGGATAAATTTAAAACTGGTACAAAATATATAAAAAAAATACCATCCAACGCTTTATGGGATAAATTTGTTAAATATGATAAACGAGCACTTGGTAACAAACGTAAAAGTGTATTCGTAAATGAAAAAACAAAACAACAAGATAATAAACCATTGATGAATTTCCCATTGGAAAATAATAGACTTGGGTACTTATCTTTAAATTTGCAAAAATTTTTACAATATAATACAATTCAGTGTTATAAAGATTCAAATGAAGAAAAAAAAGAATTAAAAAATGGGTATCCATGTCTATTGCGATTGGGTATAGATAATCAAGTAAATACATCATTTTTATCTTGCATCGCAACCGTTTATGGTGAATATATAAAAAAAAAATCAACAAGTGGTGAAAGAGATTCCGAATTAAAAAATATTTCTTTATTGAATATAACCGATATAAAACAAATTATACTAAAAAAAATTACATTGGATATATTTATTACATTACAAAATAGCAATTTAATAGACTTGTTTTATAAAAAAAAACAATTGACTGACAAATATGTTGCAAAATATAAACGAACCGATATTTATAAAAATAGCGTATTAAAAAAAATAACAAAATCGTATGAATTTATGAAATATATAATTTGTTCGTATGAAAATTATATTGATTATTTAAAAAATACGGACCAAATAAATTATGAATTCATTTGGGATTTAATATGTGAACCGAAAAGTACAAATGGAATACTTTTTGAGAACGGTATAAACTTGGTTATTTTAAAAAATTTAAAAGATGGGTTGTTAGATAAGATTGAATTGATATGTCCAAAAAACAATTATTCAAAAAATATTTTTAATATATCACGACCTTCGGTGATATTGTATTCAGAATATAATATTTATGAAATAATAGCATCTGTAAAAAATATATCTACTAAGAAATTTAAAATAAACTGTTTTTTTAATAAAAAATCACAAATTAAAGAACTTGTAAAAATGATGTCAAAAATAGCAAAATATATCAATAACAATTGTAAAAATGTGTCTTATATTAAGAATATAACGTATAATATTACCGCGATGGATGCGATTGATGAAATACAACGAGTTGGTGACGAAATGGGTGTCCGAGATATTACACAAGTTATAAATTTAAAATCTCAAGTAATTGGATTGGTTGTAAAAATAATTGATGAACGAATATTTCTCCCAACTTATCCATCAAAAATAAATAAAAAAATAGAATATGTATTTTTAAATCAACCAGGGTTCCAGTTACCTTTAATGAGTTATGATAAATTAAAAAATACGTTAATAAGATTAAAAAATGTAAGTAATGTACTAAAACTCAATTATATTTCATATGTTATGGAAGATTCAAAAATTGTGGGTATTATTAGCGAAACAAATCAATTTATACCAATTTTACCAATGAATATTACGGAGATTGCTGATTTTGATTTAACCGATTTGAATGGTGAAGAAATACACAAAATAGAATTCAATACAGATGAATATGGGTTGGATAATGAATTATTATTAAATGATAAAAAGGATATTGGTAGAAAAACTGAAATTTTGAATATTAATCTTGAAACAAACTTTTATAAAACATATTTAAATTTATTTAGAATTGTTATAAATAAAAGTATAAAAAATAATCACAAAAAAAAATTATTAGGTATATTATCAGGAAAAAGAAATTATATTGAAAAATTGAGAGAAACCTTTCTTTTTTTACAGGATCTAATGGAAAAATATATTGAATATTCGGAAGAGTTGATACCTAAAAATTATGATGATTTTACACATTTATCCACCTGTTTAAATAATTCAGAAAGCGAGTGTGGATCAAAATGCTGGTGGAATAATAATACATGTAAACTATTATTGCCAAAAAAAAATTTACTTACTGCTGAGGAGAATGAAGAAGTGTATACTGCAAAATTGGCGGATGAATTAATACGAAATTATAAAAAGAGATTATATTTATTGGAAAAAAATCAGTTTATGGTTTTAAAAGAATTACCTTATAAAATTGAAGAAACTGAAATTTTGATTCTTGAAGAACATTTATTTAATGATTATTTGTTAGACATTAAATATGTAAATAATAATAAATATTATAATATTAAAAATTCATATGGTTTTGTAAAAAAACCAGACTTGAAAAATGAAATGGAATATAATCTGGTAGATTTTTTAAATAACGACACTAGTGTGGAAACCATGGGTAATGAATCATTGCGTGAAAATATACAGGAATTAAAACAAACCAAAAAACCGATTATGAATATTCTTTCAAAAAAATAATGAAAAACTATTTCTGATGACGTTTTGCGATGCGGTTGGTGCGACAGGACTTGTGATAGTTTCTACAACCGGTTGTATTATGGATGTGTTAACTTCATTTACACGTTGATAATTAGCCATTTCATTTCTGGATTGTATAAATGATGAATATCTAGATCTTCTATAACTTGGTTGTCTACGTACAAACATATTTCGTTGCGCTGCTTCTCTGGCTGCTGCTCTGGCTGCTGCTCTGGCTGCTTCTTGCGCTGCTTCTCTGGCTGCTGCTCTGGCTGCTTCTTGCGCTGCTTCTCTGGCTGCTGCTCTGGCTGCTTCTTGCGCAGCTGATTGTTGAGCTGCTTCTTGAGCTGCTGATTGTTGAGCTCGTGCTGATCGCGCTGCTCGTGCTGATTGTACCGCTTCTTGTGCGGCTGCTTGTACGGCTTCTCTGGCTGCTTGCACTGCTTGCGCTGCTTGTGTTAATGTTGTCATTGGTGGTGGAGATATATTTAAAGATATATCAACCGAACCGTTATTTTCATAAAATATTTGTTCCGAATGGTTTAGTTTGAAGAACATGTTTGAAGAAAAATTATGATTAAAATAACGAGTTAATTTCAGTTTAATATCATAACAATATGATTCTCTTAGTAATGGATTACATAAATAGATGTATTTTAAATATAAAATTATAATATTCTCCATTTTTTTTACAATGCTCCGTTTTTTGAATGCTGGTAAATGACTCTTCAAAAATATATAATTCAAATCTTTTCTAAAAAAATGTAAAGATTTGTATAAATACTCAATTAATTCATTATATGGTGCGTTTTTTCCATAATATTCAATTGCATTTTCTTGTAAAAATGGATAGTTCATTCTTTTAAATTTGTCCAAATAAAAGGAACATTTAAAAAAACTCAATATTATTTCTGGAACAACATACGTCGTTTTATTAAAACAAAAAAAAATATTATATAAATTGTGATTTTTAAAAACAACATTTGTAAAAGGATTTTTCAATTCTTTCGGCATTGAAAACATGTTTTCACTTTTAAATAAAGCCAATTTCCAGATATATATTAAATCTAAAATCCTAAATTTATAAATTGTTTTGTTTTGTATAATAATAATAATTTCATTCTGCTTATATATATCTAAACGATTATAATGCAAATCACGATCATTATCATATTTTTTATATAACTTTAATCTAATTTTTTTAGAATATTTATTAAGAATATTTATTATTTTTTTTGATTTTATATATAACGCGGTGGCTTTTTCTCTCAGTGTTTCGCTTATACCGATATTATGTTTAATCGCAAAATTAAAAAATTTAACATCCGAATAATTTTTAAATATATTATTATAATTTTTAAATATATTATTATAATTTAACGAATTATATTCAGGTGACTTTTTTTCAAATATATCCATTATTTTTTTAATTAGCATATAATCTATTATTATATTTTTAAAAAATGATAAATTAAATGATAAATTAAATGATAAATTAAATGATAAATTAAAAAAAATGAATATAGTATAAATGTGGTTTGATAAAACATATTTAAGAAATTTAAGAAATATAAAAATAAATGATTTGGATGGTTATGTTTTACCACACGCTGGTACAGAATATACTGGAAATATATTGTCACACACTTTAAGATTTAAACCATTGAAAAAATTTAATAAAGTATATATTTTTTATTTACCTTCTCAAAAAGACAAAAATATTAGAGATGGTGGTAAAAAATACTATCATGAATATTATGTCCCCATGAAAACATTGAAACATGTTATACAAAAATTTTGGAGGAAAAAAACACCTGTAAAATTTATAGGGATAAATGTATTGAATCCAACTTTGAAAAATATTTCATTAGTAAATTCTTTAATAATAATTTCTGCTGATTTTTCTCATTTTCTTCCTATGCAAACTGCGATAAAACTAGAAAATAAATGGGCTCACGCTATTATGCATAAAAAAAATCATATACCAGAAACAAAAAATATAGTAGATGACATAAAAACATTTAATTTAGTTAACACTTTATTCAAAAAAATTAATTACCAATGGGTTGGTAGAACGCGTTCACCCGGTAAAAATGGTGTAGGCTATTTATCATTTTTATTACGAAGACAATTCAACCCAAATGTCCGAAATTTAAATAAAACCAACAAAACTAATAAAACCAACAAAACTAATAAAACCAACAAAACTAATAAAACCAACAAAACTAA
>MDTF01002163.1_pt1 | contig 21607 bp, 19 predicted proteins | sample 811191 | NCBI WGS metagenome assembly MDTF01 (sample SAMN05326649, study PRJNA326480) | marine metagenome | isolation source: seawater | place: Southern Ocean | collected 2011
AAAGCCAATGCAATATCCAGCCGCCAAAGCTCATCCAGTGAAATTGGCGCTGATTATTAATAGACATATCAAAGTTAAAACGGAAAAACGAAAAGCTTCTGGGCATGACTCGGGGTGCTGTGGCGCCAGATAGCTTAGCGCCGGTGTAGTGGCCCCATTCGTGGAAGAGTGCACCGAGTATGTAGCCGACAAAAATAGCGTCGCCAATGCTTAGTAGTTGTGCAAACCAAAGGCCAGAAAACAGGTACCAAGTATCTGCGGCCGCCCAGACAGAGAGAGCGATAAGGGCTATGCCAATGTCACGAGATAACATTGAGAACATACTAGGTTCTGGTCTGGTTTTAGATTTGCTTTCTTCGGTCACAATGTTTCCCCCTGCTTTTTTTTGTTCGCTGATTTAGCCAGCCCTCTTATTTGGCTTTCATAGTTGGCTTTTCTGGTTAGATTTACAAGTTGGCAATTTATACCCTTAATTAGTTAGATGAGGATATGGCTAGGTTTTAGGGTTCGCCGTTAGTATTGTTTTCGCTAGGCGGTTATCCGCACCCTGACGCCGCCAATACCTATACCGAAATCACCACGAAAATCTCCGGGTGCGAAGGGCGTTTTTCCATAAGCACCGGTAATAACGTATTGGTCAGGGGCTAAGGTGTGACCAAAGCGGTGGAGTCGATTGGCCAAAATGCTTAAAGATTCGAAGTGATCGTCAATGTGACCTAGGCTAGGTACGTGCTCGACTAATTGCTCGCCTTCGCTCCCGCTTTGGCTATATAGGGCCACTTCAAGTTCAGTCAACTCTGCCGTGGTATTTGCCAGTGGTACTGTGTCGCCGACGACGATGCCCCAATTAGATAGGTTGTCCGACACCCTTAAACCTGCTGAACAGCCTCCGGGCAAGCGCTTTTGGTTGATTTCAAAGGCTGGCGCCAAACCGGCGATGGCAGTTTTAGCGCGATCAGGTGTTGTGGCTTCGCCTAGATAGTCCGCCATGACAAAGCAAAGTTCATTTTCGATCCCACCTGTATATAAATCTTTGCGCGGAATGCTGGCTCCACTCAAGAGTGTGCGGCTGCGCAATACAAAGCCAAATGGGCGAATGCCATCACCCAGTGCATTGCGCGACTCTCCAGACGTCATACCTACTTTCCACCCGGCGAGTTCTTCGCCTTGTTCCAACCAACGCTCTAGTAACTGCAATTGCAGCTGCTGCCCTTCGTCAGTGCTGAGTTCTTGCGCTTCTAGCAGGGGGGCTGGATCAATTTCTGGGTTTTGATGCAAGGCCCATAGAGTGTCGATAATATTCAGCATGGTAGTTCTAATTTGTCTAAATCGGATGGCCTAAGGTTAGCGCATTTTTGCGTTAGATGAAAAATCCACCGTTGGTTAGGTTGTTAATGCCATTGTGTTTTTTGGCTGTATTGATGGTTAGCATTCTTTGGTTGCTACCTATGGCCTATTGCCGGTAAGTTTAGGGTTCTTAACTGTCGCATCGGAATTGGGGCATTGCGACAAAATCGTTAACTGGGAGATTAATCATGGCCTATGCACCGCAACAGCGACCTTACTATGACGCGGACAGCCACATCATGGAACTGCCGGACTTTCTAAAAGCCTACGCGGATCCTGAAATCCGTGACGAAATTCCATCAGTAAGTTACAGCGCGTCTGTGGTCACAGACGATGAAGTTGCCGTGATTATGGAACAAGGCGGCAAACACTCTGATGCACACGTGGCTGCGCAACTTGCCATGGGCGATGCGCTGATAGAGAACTCCAAAGAGATTCAAGCCTTGGGCGCGTTTAACGGTCCAGACCGTTCCGCGGCTTTAGACTTACTTGGATTTAAGAAGCAGTTAGTGTTTGCAACACACTCAGTGGCGTTTCCATTTCACCCTAGTTCTAAAAAAGATCCCAGGCTGCGCTACGGCGCTACTCGGGCGCATAACCGACATATGTTGGACTTTTGTTCAGCGGACGATCGCTTAATGGGCGTAGGCATTGTGCCTTTAGACAACCCTGAGCTGGCGATTCAAGAAGTAGAGTGGGCTATTAAAGAGGGCCTGCAATCCATCTGGATTCCTCATCGTGCGCCTATTGGTCACTCGCCAGGACACGTAGATTTGGAAGGCTTTTGGGCTAGATTGGCAGAAGCCGATGTGCCTTTCGTACTCCACGTAGGCGGCGCACCTTTGCAGGTATCTAATGATTGGGGCAACAACGGCCGCGCACCAGTAAAAGATTGGTTAGGTGGCGGTGAAAACGTACGCACCAAAGATGCGGCTGTACTGCATCAAACACCAGAAATGTTCCTTAGTGTGATGTTGTTAGATGGTGTGTTTGATCGTCACCCAGGTCTGCGTGGCGCTGCCGTAGAACTTGGCGCAGGTTGGGTCCCAGAGATGTGCCGCCGCCTGGATTGGGTAACACGTATTTATGGTCGCTCTGATAAGTCCGTGCGTTTTGATCGCGCGCCTTCACAGCAGCTCATAGAGCAAATGGCGTTTACACCGTTTTCTCACGAAGACGTAGCCTACTTAATGAAAGACTCACATCCCGATCTATATCTGTTTTCCAGTGACTACCCGCACTTGGAAGGCACTAAAGATCCAATAGGTCGTTTTGAACGGTTCCTAGAAAACTCGGAACCCGCAATCCGCGACGCCTTCTATGCGGAAAACTTTTTGCGCCTCTGGCCTAGTGCGCGCGTAGATTAGTACTGGAGGGTTCGCCTCAAATCTTGAAAAGCTAGGCCAGAGTACCGGGCTAAAGTGCGCTCATAGACGAGGACTAAAGAATAGTCCCCAAAGTTTTGTCCTAAACCATGAAAAAAGTGATGATTAATTTGGTTACTTTTTTGTCTAGGCTAAGAGAAATCTCGGCAGCGTGTTTATCGTTAGGTATCACGAACTAATCTTCGGTCGATGACTGTGAATAGAGTTTGGAAAAAAGCAGCCTTTTTGTCTGCATCTCTCTCAGCAGTGGGTTTGATTGCTGGTGCCCTGATCTTTTGGTTCAGCTGTCCCTGTGACCGGCTGCCTGGTGGCCCGTTGAAAGGCCAGTTGGTTAGTGCGGCCATTTCGGACTGGTCCTTTGCTAACGATGCGCCTCTATGCCAAATTCAGGTGGCCGCAATTATTCCCTGGTCGGTAAATCTCAATTGTATGTCTGAAGGTGGTCAGCTTTATTTAAGTTGCGCACGTTGCGAACGAAAGTTCTGGTCAAATACTGCGCTGGATAATACCAATGGATACGTTGGTATTAGCGGTAAGGTCTACCCGGTCTCAATGGCTCGAGTATTAGACCCGGAGATATTAGATATCGCCTGGCGTAGCCGAGCGCAAAAGGTGGGTAGAGGAAATGGTTTGCCCAGAGCAGATCATTGGTGGTCTTTTAGTCTGATCAGCCGGCCCCTTGTTAAATAAAACCCCGAGTCGGCGCTGCGCAAGTAGTGGCTTTAAACCCGGAGGAAAACCGGCACCTTCAGTCAAGAAGACCTATTCGAAAAAAGGCCCTCTGCGAGTGAAGGCCACTCGAACTGCAGGTGCCGGCAAAGCAGTGCTGACTACCTAGGTTCAAAGAACATTGAAGTACGACCACCATCTACCACTAGATCGTGACAGGTAACAAATCGCCCAGCATCGCTGGCCAAGTAGAGGGCAGCCTCTGCGATATCTAGTGCATAGCCCGTTTTCTCTAAGGGCACAGATGCCGCCAAACTCTTTTCAAGCTTCGCCATTTTGCGCTCATTCTCTTCATCTGAGAGAGTGTTGGCTCTGCCTGACCCGCCCCAGAAAATTGGCGTGGCAATGGCACCAGGTGAAATTGAATTCACTCTGATGTTATGCGCGCCCAGTTCTATCCCGGACATTTTGCTGAAATGGGTTACGCCAGCTTTCAGTGACGAGTAAAGAGGGTCTCCTTGGCGGTAGCGCAGGGCGGCAATGCTTGAGTTATTTATAATGCAGCCGCCACCATTGGCCTTCATTGGTTCAATGGCGTAACGGGTGCCTAGAATGACGCTAGAGAGTAACAGACGAACACCGTAGTCGATGTGTTCCTGGCCGATCTCATCAATAGGCGCACCCACTGGCCCGCCGGCGTTGTTAAACAAAATGTCCAGCTTGCCAAATTCAGCTACCGTGAATTCCACGCTTTTACGGATATCATCCTCTTGGGTTACGTCCGCCTCCAAATAGAGGGTCCCTGCACCGATGGTGCCTGCCAGTGTTTGGCCCTTCTCCTTTGAGCGGCCACTGATGACAACTTTTGCGCCTTCGGCAGCAAAAAGTTTCGCCGTCTCAGCGCCAATGCCACTTGTACCTCCGGTGATAAGGGCAACTTTGCCCGATAACCTATTTGCCATAATTTCTCCTAGTGGGGTCGTCTTTTTTTGTGACCCAGATTGCTGGTGTAAATTAATTCGCACAACCAATGTGGACAGGTATTTTTTGGCCGGCCGTTAAGTTCGGTAAAGCTTACATTAAACAAATATCGCCAGCAGCTAACCTCTTGCACCATCAGAGCCATGTTTCGCCCTCTGCAATTTTCCACTGATGAATAGCAAGCTGAGGCAAGTAGCAGCGAAGAGTAATTCCGCGAAAAGTTTTTTTATCGAATTTGCTCATTGAGCTAGCTCCGGCTGCTGACTTAATAGAAAAAAGCGCGAAAACCCACTCCAACCGGGTCTAGTTGGATCGGGGCGTTTTTGGTTTCAGGCGAACCGGGCGGCTCTTTTTAATTTCCGATTAATCGTGTGGCATTTTATGCGGGCAACTGGCCTTTATTGAGTAGCGACTCAAAAGGGTCAATGCTGGACTCGGTGTGCCATTGATACTCAGTGTAATTAACTACATTCTGCGCAGCCTCTGCGCCAAACAAGCGCTGTATGACGGCTAACGCCATGTCTGTACCCGCAGAAACACCAGAAGAAGTGACATAGCGTCCTGCGTCTACCCATCGGGCGGCTTCTTGCCAATCTACTTGATTACTTTGGCTGCGGGCGAGTTCAAAGAACATTTTATTTGTAGTGGCAGCTAGGCCATCAAGCAAGCCAGCTTTAGCCAGTAGCGCCGATCCAGTGCATACGCTCATGGTGATCTGGCTTTTTGCAGCGCGGGTCTTGAGGAATGTCAGCATGGCGTCATTGGCCAATTCTGGAATAGTGCCAACACCGCCGGGCAGTAAGATTAGGTCCAATTCTGGGGCATCATCGAATCCATAGTCAGCTATGGTTTTAGGTCCAGCCGACGAGCTTACCGGGCCAGCTCGCTCTGCAATAGTGACGATCTCAATTTCATCACCCAAAGCACCAAACATTTCTAATGGTCCGTATGCATCTAGTAATTCAAAATCGTTATAAAAAATGGCGCCTAGTCGCATGTCTATGTCTCCTTCTCGTTAGCCCACTTTATGGGTAGGCCCGTTTATGGGAATTGTGCTATTTCGATGGTCTTAAGTCTGCCAAGAGTTGGTTTCGTTTTGAATAAGGTCTACCGCTTCTTCTAACGCTGCGGTGCGGTCTTTCCAGCTTTCGCCACCAGTACCCAAACGGAAGGTATTTACTCCGGCGTCACGGAAAGCGCGCAGGCGTGTACGAATCATATCTTCGGTGCCTATGAGGTTAGTTAGCAAAACCATTTCGTCTGGCACTCGTGCGATCGCCTGGTCGCGCTTACCGTCTATCCATAGGCTTTGCACGGCTTTGGCATCGTCCTCGTAGCCCGCTCTGCAATAGGCATCGTTATAGAAGTTAGTTTTTGCAGAGCCCATGCCGCCTAGGGTGAAGGCCATGGCGGGTTTGCGGGCTTCAATGAGTCGCTCAACGTCATCACTCAGTTCAAAGAAGCCGCCAGTTTGAATGTCTATTTCTTTAAAATCTCTGCCAGCTAGCTTTGCGCCTGCTTTGAGGTCGTCCAAAAATACGTGACCCTGTTCTGGTAGAAAGCAAGTACCCAGCCAGCCATCGGCAATCTCGCCGGTCATCTGTAAAGACTTAGGACCCAGAGTCGCTAAATAGATGGGTAAATCTGGGCGCGGTGGTTGTGACAAGCGAATGGGCTTGCCCTCGCCGCCAGGTCTCGGAAGGTGGTAGTGCTCCCCCTCATATTGCAGTTTTTCGCCTTTCAGAGCCATGCGTAAAATCGCCATGCACTCACGCATGCGTGAAAGTGGCTTAGCAAAGGCAGCACCGTGCAGGCCTTCTACAACCTGCGGGCCACTTACACCTAGGCCCAAGTTAAAGCGCCCCTTGGATACGGTATCTAGGCTCTGTGCCGTCATAGCGATCATGGATGGCACGCGGGCGCTGACTTGCATGATGCCGGTGCCTAAGCGGATATTTTCGGTTTTGGCAGCGAGGTAGGCCAGAGGTACAATTGCATCCATACCCCAAGCTTCTGCAGACCAGGCTTCGTTAACGCCCATGCGGTCAGCGGCCATGGTGTAATCCACTAGGCTGTCCCATTCTTCGCCGTTGTAGTACGCGGAGCCTATTGAAATTGAAATACGCATTTAGTCCTCTCCTAAGTATGCCGATTTTAGTTTGCCCGTTTTGGGCTGCAACAATAAGCCCAAAGCAAATTCATTTTTTTGCTTTGCTGGCACTTTGTGTTCATTGTTCTTGCTGTTGAGGGATTTTTTTCCGCCTTTGGTTGCAAGGCTCCTCTTAAAGAGTACAACTTCTATGGCTGTGATGGCTTTGTCAATATTGACGAGTGTGTCTAGAATTAGGTCAAATTCGAAAGTATTTGTTTATTAAGAATTCTTATTATTTTGAGGGGAGAGAAATGGCTGAGTTGAAAACGGGTGGGCGGTTCAAAAGCGCGGTATGTACTGCAGAAATTATGGTTGTGTCTGCGCCAAGTGGTGATGTTAATCTGACTTGTGGTGGTGTTGTTATGGTAGAAAGCGCTAGCGGTGCTGTAACTGGTGGAGAAATTCATCCAGATCACTCTGTTGGCGTAGCCATTGGTAAGCGTTACATCAACGAAGAACAAACTCTTGAAGTACTGTGCGTGAAGAATGGCGATGGTGGCCTGGCGGTAGCTGGGCAACTGCTGCTGCAAAAGGATACTAAGAAACTTCCTAAGACCGACTAGGCCGCGCTATGAATGTAATGATGTTGCTGGAAATGGCCAATGCTGCCTTTCCTGAGCGCACTGCTTTTACTGATGGTAGCAGTGGCGAAAGTTATACATATTCCGAACTTTTTGAAGCAGCCCGTCACCGAGCCGCCAGCGTCCGCGCGAGTGGTGCAGGGCGCTTGGTTAAGCTCGATGTTAGCAACTTGGCGACGCCTCTAAGTCTGTTCACTAGCGCTTGGGCTGGTGTGCCGTTCGTGCCCTTGAACTATCGCTTAACTGATGCCGAGATCGAGGCTCTGTTGAAGCGGGTTACGCCAGCTTATCTGGTGACTCAAGCTGATCGTGTGGCAACGCTAGGTGCTGTTAATGAAGTTAATGCGATTGCTTGCGCAGACTTTTTGGATGCGGGCCAGCACACTCAGTCTGTTGAGGGTGAGTGGTCCATGGATCCTGAAGAAGTGGCGGTATTGCTTTTTACCAGCGGCACTACCGGTGAACCAAAGGCAGCAGTTTTACGCCACAAGCATTTGGTTAGTTATATTCTCAGTTCTGTAGAGTTTGCTAGCGCCGCTGAAGGAGATGCCTCCCTCGTGTGTGTTCCTCCCTATCATATCGCCGGTATCGCGGCGGTTATGAGTTCGGTTTATTCCGGTCGTCATGTGATACAACTACCAAATTTTACTGCTGAAGCTTGGGTTCAATTGGCCCGTGAGCATAAGGTCACTACAGCTTTTGTTGTGCCTACTATGTTGGCCAGAATTGTTGAGCTGTTGGAAGGCCAGGGTAACGCCACGGCAGATATGCCACACCTCAATAGTCTTGCTTACGGCGGCGGCAAAATGCCGTTAAGCGTTATTAAAAAAGCGATGAGATTTTTCCCTAATACAGATTTTTCCAATGCCTATGGGCTGACGGAAACCAGTTCTACTATTTGTGTGCTGGGGCCAGATGAGCATAGAGAAACCGTCGCAAGTACAGATCCCATGATCAATAGACGTTTGGTTTCTGTCGGGCGCGCTCTACCCGGTGTGGAGATTGAAATTCGTGATGACGAAGGTAAGTTGCTCAAAGCCGGTGGCCGTGGAGAAATTTACGTGCGCGGTGAACAAGTGTCTGGCGAGTATGAAGGTCGTGGTGCGGTAACCGATGCCGACGGCTGGTTCCCCACGCGTGATGCGGGCAGCATGGATGAAGAGGGTTATCTTTTTCTTGAAGGCCGTGCTGACGATGTCATTGTCCGCGGTGGTGAAAACCTCTCCCCGGGTGAAATTGAAGACGTCATGCTCACTCACCCAGATGTAGCGGACGTGGCTGTTGTGGGCATACCTGACGAGCAGTGGGGCGAGGCGGTTGCAGCGGCGGTAGTGGCTAAGCCTGACGCAAGTATAGACATTGACGCTTTGAAAACGATGATAAGCGAGCAGTTGCGGAGTTCTCGGGTGCCTGCTGTTATCTCTGTATGGTCCGAGTTGCCCTACAACGAAACAGGTAAGTTGCTGCGCCGTGTGGTTAAAGCTGAGTTGAGCCAGTCCTAGGCATTAATCTCGGTGTAAAATGCCGACGCTTAGTCTTCGATAACGTCGATCAAGCCCCATCGTAGGGCTTGGTTAGCGTCAATTAATGAGCTGCTTAATCCAAGCTTTGCGGTGTTTTGTCTGCCAATACGTTTGGGAATACTGACTGTTCCCCCCGCTCCAGGAATTAACCCAAATCCCACTTCGGGTAATGCAAAAACACTGTTTGATTGAGCGCTTATAGTGTTCGCAAATGCCGGTAGTTCGATACCTGCACCAATGCATGCGCCGTGTACCCGTACGAGTATTTTGTCGTTCAGTTGGGATATGAGGTTGGCTGGGCTGCGGGTGAGACGGGTCAGGTGCCCGAGCGCTGCATCTTGAGACTGTCCAAACTCGGTTAGGTCGCCGCCTGCGCAAAAGGCTGAGCCTCGACCGCTTATAACAATGTGCGCTAAAGATTTTTCTGCTAATGCGAGGTTTAAAGCCGAGGCTAGTTCATCGCGCATTGCAGCAGAAAATGCATTTCGTTTAGTCGGTCTGTTCAGTATTAAAGATAAGGTATCGCCGTGACTATTTTGAACACCTAAATGTGCTCCGGAATTTCGCTCGACCAACACAGTAGGTCCTTGGTCTGCTACCCCAGCCTGAGCCGCTGGCGCTTTAGTCGCAGTAAGAGATCTGTTGGTTAGCCAGGTTCTAAACCCGTGACTATTCTGCAGCGTGCTGTAGGCGAGTGACTCTACCATTAAGCCTTGACTGATAGACAAGTGTTCCGATTCTCGCAGCACTCCCGTAAAGGTGGAAGCTGCTAATGGCTGATTAGTTATCGTCGCCACTATTTGCTCTAGCAACGGTTGCTCTTCGGGCAAATGGATAACTAGATCTACCCATGCGCTAATCTCAGAGTCGTTATTTGAGGTTGGTCGCTGGCTTATGCCGATCATTGTGCAATTAGGTTTAGATTTAGGTATAACGCTAGGTGTCGGCTGGTCTAAATCTACCAATAGATAACTCCGACCACTGACAACGCTTTGATCTTCAGCCACCATAGGTGGTGTGATCAGAACAAACAGTTCAGCGGGCGACAAAATTTTGAGCGAAGCCGATTGGAAAAATGTATTAGACATGGACAGTACTATACCTGTCTGCGGGGTAAACACCTGCGCTGACCAGGCGCTAGATGCACTGCGGGTCTGGCACAGCGATTTGCTGCCTGGGGTAATGGGTAGAGATTTACTTTGGGAGCGGTCTGCAGAGCTAGGTTTGCGTGCCAATGGCCAAATTTCAGCTAACTGTAGTTGCCGCATAATGACAGCCGATAATGGCTGGCTCGGGTTGAATCTTGCTCGGGAAGAAGATTGGGGTTTGCTGAATCCTTGGCTTCAGCAAGACGGGGACTTATCTGAATGGGGGCATGTTGAGGAAGCCTTACTCGGGCGAGATGCCAAAGCCCTGGTTGCCCGAGGTAGACTGATGGGGCTGCCTGTTTCCTTTTTACCGGGAAAAGTCATTGCTGAAAGTGCAGGCGTTAGCGAAATTTTGGGCGGCGCGCCCGTATTTGAATTTACGTCTGATGCCCAAGCTACGTTGCGGCCCTTCAATACCGCTCAGTCCATGTCCGGTTTAAAGGTAGTAGACCTTTCAGTTTTATGGGCGGGGCCGCTTTGCGCCCACTTATTGCACCAGTGCGGTATGCAGGTGACAACCGTGACTAGCTGCCATAGGCCGGATGGCGCGGCGCAAGGCAGCCCTACGTTATATAAAGTATTACATCGTGGGCATAACCACCTTGAATTAGATTTCTCCTCCCAAGAAGATCTGCGAAGGTTAGCTAACCTGCTACGTAACGCTGACGTGGTTATAGAAGGTTCAAGGCCACGCGCATTAACTGCCTTAGATTTAGATAGAGACTCACTTTTGCCTGGCGGAAAACAGCTTTGGCTGTCTTTAACTGCTTACGGACGGCGCGCACCCTTTGGTGACTGGGTCGGTTTTGGCGATGATGTAGCGTTGGCTGGTGGATTATTTTGTAAGAACAAAGAAGGTAGCCCGGAATTTATAGGCGATGCCGTGGCTGATCCGCTTTCGGGTATTTTCGCAGCATTGGCGATAGTTAAACTAGTGCAACGCGATGCAAGTGGCTTGCTCGATTTCTCTCTTTTTGCCGTGGCGTCTCATTGCCGGAAAAAAATCCATAGCAGTGGGGGGGCGGTGAGCGACGAATATCATAGGCCTAATCTACGATGCTGATTAAAAATGCAGTCCTCGAGGGCTCCCAAAAAGACATTCGCTGTGGCGGAGGGCTTATAAGTGAAATTGCCGATTTGCTTGAAGTTAGGGCGGGTGAGTGCGTTATTGAGGCGAGCGGTTGCGAATTATTGCCTGGGTTGCATGACCACCATATGCACTTCTTTGCGACAGCTGCACTGGAGCGATCTGTAGATTGTGGAACGAGCAATGCTCCTAGCGAGACTGGCGAACAAACAACTTCTGCCCATAACGCCGAGTCGTTGGGTCAGACGCTCGCAAACTATTCGGGAGAAGGCTGGCTACGTGGGGTGAATTATCATGAGAGTGTTGCTGGAGACCTGGACCGCTTGCAATTAGATGTTTTGGTTAGTGATAGGCCGGCAAGAGTCCAACATCGCAGCGGCAAACTATGGATACTCAATAGTCTGGCTGTAGAGAAACTAGGCTTGGCAGCCCATAAAAATTTGCCCGGTGTTGAGGTAGATAAAAACGGCATACCAACGGGGAGATTGTTCCGCTTAGACGCTTGGTTGGGCCAGCAATTGGGGAGGCAAGACCCTATAGACGTATCGGTGTTATCACGTCAGATGGCAAGCTTTGGTGTCACCGGTTTTACTGACACCTCCGCAACAAATAAAGCGACTACTGTTAAGCAGTTTCAGGAGATGCATGAGCGAGGGGGAATTCTGCAAAAGGCCTATTTAATGGGTGACGACAGTCTTGACTCAGGTCATCTGAAAATTCTCTTAGATGAAGATAATCTGCCGCACTTAAATGAATTGGAAGCTCGTATTCGCTGTGCGCGGGAAAAAAAACGCGGCGTTGCCTTTCATTGTGTCAGCCATATAGAGTTATTGTTTGCAATTGCCGCCCTAAACAGCTGCGCAAACCTCGATCCGCATACTCAATTTGCGGACCGTATTGAACATGGCGCCATGATTTTTGACGATGTGTTGCCGATGCTTCGAGCGCTGAATCTCAGCGTGATTACCCAACCAGGATTTCTGTATGAGCGCGGTCCTCAGTACCAGAAAAATTTAACCGAATATGAGCTTGCTCATTTATACCGTTATCAAAGATTGTTGGATGCCGGAATAATGGTTGGGCTGAGTAGTGATGCACCATACGGGCCGCTTAATCCTTGGCAGGTTATGAAGGGTGCTGTTGAGCGTAAGACTAGCGCTGGGGATGTGATCGGGCCGCAAGAACGTGTAACGCCTGAGCAGGCGTTAATCGGGTATTTGTCTGATGCGAAAGCGCCCGGTGGAGCTGTAAGAAGGATAGCCGTTGGTGAGCAAGCGGATATGTGTTTGTTAACGCGCGCTTGGTCGGGTGTCAAAGCCGACTTGTCTCAAGTGTTAGTGGCTCATACTGTGGTTTCTGGCGAGCTGATTTATTCTCGGACTGAGGGGATAGATGGCCAACGGGACTAGCTCCGCTAAAAAAGCGTGGGTTGATGTCAGCATCCTGTGGATAGAGGATCATTAAAGAGGCCCCGCATCACATACCTACAGCGTAATTTCTTCTTCGAGAACCAGCAGGAGCGCAGGATATCTTAGTTGGCGACGTTTGGGTGGTAGGGAGTAGCTCAAAAGCTAGGCTGTTTGGGGCCCTCACTGCAGGAATAGCTCATCGCGTCTGCGTACCTTGATGATGAGTAATTAGACGCGATGAGACAATTTTGTTGCTTTATTAATCCGGAAGTCCCAGAACTCTTTTCGCAATAATATTTTGCTGCACTTCGTTAGTACCCCCGTAAATGGTTACTGCTCGGTCGCGCAACCAACTGCGAGTGGACTCAAGTTCATCGGCAGAAAAGTCGGTACTATCCCAAACCAAACCAGAAGTGCCCCGAAGTCTTGATTTGAGTTCTGATCCTGACTTGCTCAGCGACGAGCCTACCAATTTAAATATAGAAGTAGCAGCCCCAGGAGCGCCTAAGGATTTGCTCTCCTCAACCACTCTTTGAGTAGTTAGCGAGAGCGCTTTTTCTTGCATCACCTGACAGAGGACGTCGGCTCTTGCGGCTTCATCAGCAATACGCCCTTGGTTGTCTTCACCAGCGTATTTTTTAGCTACCAGTGCATATGGATTCAGCTTTGGCTTACCTGCTGATTTCGGTTTGGTACGTGTTGTCGCATTGCGTTCGTATTGAAGCAGGCGTTTACCCACACTCCAGCCCTTATTCATTTCGCCAATAAGGTCTTCACGCTTGGCGATAGCGTTATCAAAAAATGTTTCGCAAAACGGCGAGGATCCAGAGATAAGTTTGATGGGTTTGACAGTAACGCCTGGCTGATCCATTGAGAGTACGACGAAGCTAATTCCTTCGTGCTTGGGTGCACTGGGGTCAGTACGTACCAATGCGAACATCCAATTAGCGTACTGAGCGCCACTGGTCCAAATTTTTTGACCGTTGATGATGAACTGATCACCATCAACTACAGCTTTAGTTTGCAGACTTGCAAGGTCGGAACCGGCGCCTGGTTCGGAGTAACCTTGACACCACTGAGCCTCTCCAGTGATGATTTTAGGGATATGCCTTTGTCTTTGTTCTTCGGTACCCATTTCCAGAATGGTTGGCCCAATCATGGCCAAACCCATACCAGTGGCTGGAGGTAGCGCTTTGATACGGGCCATTTCTTGAGCCAATACCTGGTGTTGCTCTTTAGCTAAGCCGCCGCCGCCGTATTGTGTCGGCCACGCTGGGGCTGTCCATCCCCTAGCAGCCGCGCGATCTCTCCATTCAATAGCAGCGTTTGTTTGGTAAACTTCATACGCGTCCTCAAAGTGTACTGCGCCTAGGCGCATGTCCTGTGGACAGTTGTCCTCAAGCCAGTCGCGAGCTTCTTCGCGAAATGTAGATAGGTCCATGTCGATCGCCTTATCTTTTTGTACCAAAAAACGATTATGCTGGGAAGTAAGCGCGTTGCCAATCCTTTGGGCCTAAATCTCATTATTCTTGGCTGCAGCAAGGTAGAATGTCTACGTTTTGTCGACTAATTGCCCCGCTACGTTGGCTCTGTGCATAAAAGCCAGGACCGAGGTCTCTAGTCGCTGAATTTTTTTTCTTATATCTAATGTTTCCGGTAAATAGGTGGGAGGGTCAGACGGTAGGTTTCTAATTCGTAGGCTGCAATCTAGGTTGCCGCAAATGTGATTGCCAATGAAGCGGCGATCATCGGACCCCGCAACAATAGTGCTGAAGAGGGCGGTTCCTCTGCTGCGATATACGTGGTGGCACCAAGAGCACATGCGGGTTCTTGGTTTAGCGTTGTGGTTAAAGCTGCGGCGCAGACTCATTGAAAAGAGCATGCCACTTGCCGGTATGACCACAAAACCCTTGTGCCCTGATGGATGCATCCATCCAAAATAGTCTAGCACGCCCCAGTCCACAGGCTGTAAATCAGGCATGCCTAATTCGGAACTCAGTAGACCTGGGAAAAGTTTTCTAATTTCGCTTCGCTTCAAGGTATCCATTTTACACTCAACCAAATTTTGTCATAGATTTGAATTTTGTCGTTTAAGAAATTTCAATTAGCGACGGTGCTAACAGAAGAGGACACTCAATTATTCGAAATTTTAACGCGGAGAGTCTAGTACTTTGCTTGGAAAAACTTAAGCGAATCGGCTTTTAAACGATTGATTTTGGCAGCCGATACAGTCTGCAAACCACAAGTAGCTTTTGTGTTGCGCGTTAATCCAATAATGTAGTCCTAACTCGGTACCGTGCTCTCATTTAACTTTTCCAAATTGCGTTTTATTTCTAGTTAGCCGATTTGCAGTCACAACCTTTAGACCCCTTGGGTTGTCAGCGGACCCGGGCTATCGCGCCATGGCGCGCCTCAAGATTTTGACCTGTGTCCTCAACTCTCGCCGCAAGGTTTACTGTAGGTTATAGTCGTGCTTCATAAAATTAGGAGGCATTCATGAGCATTTTACCTGAGACCGGTTTACAACTTTTATCCTGCGTTACTTCCACGGGTACTTTAGAGCTTTCACTGGCTGACTGCCCTGTAGTGGCACCAAAAGACAGCCAAGTGGTTGTTCAAGTTCAAGCGTCACCCATAAATCCGTCAGATCTTGGTTTGTTGTTGGGCTTGGCTGATATTTCTACCGCTAGATCCGTTGCCGATGGATCACACCCTAGAGTGGAAGCCGATGTACCGGCTGCTATTTTACCGCACTTGAGTGCTCGTTTTGATGAGGCTATGCCTGTGGGAAATGAAGGGTCAGGTATTGTTGTCGCCGCCGGCGCTAGCCCAGAGGCACAAGCGCTTTTAGGTAAGACAGTTGGCGTGCTGGGTGGCGCAATGTATTCGCAATACAGGACTTTGCATGTAAGCCAATGTTTGGCCATGCATGAGGGCGTTACCGCCAAAGAAAGCGCTTCTTGTTTTGTTAATCCTTTGACGGCCTTGGGTATGGTCGAGACTATGCGCAGCGAAGGCTATAAAGCTTTGATCCACACTGCGGCTGCTTCAAACTTGGGACAGATGCTGCAAAAAATTTGTTTAGCTGATGGTGTTGATTTGGTTAACATCGTGCGCAAGCCCGAACAAGCACAATTGCTTAGAGACCTCGGAGCGGCTTATGTCTGTGACTCTAGCTTGCCAACATTCGCTGCTGATTTGAAAGCCGCTATTGTTGCAACGGGTGCTTATCTCGCGTTTGATGCGACTGGTGGCGGCCAACTGGCGAACCACATTTTGGCGGCGATGGAAGTTGCAGCCAATGAAACAGCAACGGAATACAGCCGTTATGGGTCAGCTCAATACAAGCAGGTTTATATTTATGGCGGTTTAGAGCGCAGCCCCACCACTCTGACCCGTAGTTACGGTATGCAGTGGGGACTAGGCGGTTGGTTGTTAACACCATTTTTGCAGAAAATTGGTCAAGAGCGAGCTGGTGAGTTGCGTCAGCGAGTGGCAGACGAAGTGCGTACTACTTTCGCCAGTAGCTATGCCGAAGAAATCTCGCTGGCCCAGGCCTTGGATCTAGAAGTATTGAAGACTTATGCATTGCAAGCGACCGGCCAGAAATATCTGGTTAACCCTAGTCTTTAAAAAAGGCTGATTAGAATTAGGGCTAACCGCTTGTGGCTTTGTGCGAGTCGGTTAGTTCTTTTTTATTGGATAAGGTGTTGCTCAGTAAAAATTAACAGTGGAATCGGGGGAGATTATGTTGATAAATAGAGAGGCTCTTAACCTTGCGTTAATAGCTGTTATTACAGTGAGCCTTACCGGCTGTGCTAAGGCCGAAGAAATTTCTAATGAAAGTGCGTCTCCTGCGCCTGCTGGAGAGTCGGTAGCTCAGCCTGAGCCGAGGACAGCGACGTCTAACCCTTTAAAAAATGCCTATTTTGGCGATACTCACATTCACACTGAACTCTCTTTTGATGCGTTTTTATTCGGCACGCGCCGCACTCCTAATGATGCTTATCTCTTTGCAAAGGGTGCTGGTATTGAGCACGCTAGCGGTTTTGAGATGAAAATGAAAAAGCCGTTAGATTTTTTGGCTGTTTCTGACCACGCTTTTTACCTGGGCATGATGCGCGAGATGGCCAGTCTCGATAGCACTTACTCGGGCGAAGACATGGCGGCAGCGGTTCGAGGCGCAATTACACCTGAAGGGTCTCAAGCAGGCTTTGCCGCAATTCTAGGGCATCTACGCAGCCAAACTGGCGAAACGAAAGACCCAATAAATGATTTAAGTGTTGCGCGCTCTGCTTGGCAAGAGATTATTGAAGCTGCTGAACGCCATAATGATCCGGGCAACTTCACGACGTTTATCGCTTATGAATATACAAGTTCAGGCCCTGCATTTGAGAACTTGCACCGTAATGTAATTTTTCGCGGTAGTGATGTGCCAGCGCAACCTTACAGCCGATTTAACTCTATCAATCCAGAGGGTCTCTGGGCGTGGATGGATGAGCAGCGCGCTTTAGGCCGCGAGTCTTTGGCTATCCCTCACAACTCCAACGGTTCTAATGGTTGGATGTTTCCTGTGAATAATTGGGCCGGTGAGCCCATTGATCTAGCTTATGCACAAACCCGAATGCGCAATGAGCCCTTGGTGGAAAACACTCAGGTAAAAGGGACTTCGGATACTCACCCAATGCTTTCGCCTAATGACGAGTGGTCAGATTTTGAAATTATGCCGCTGCGTATCGCGACAAACGTGCAATCAAAACCCAACGGCAGCTATGTGCGCGAGGCATATCTGAATGGGCTTTTAATAGAGTCAAAAATTGGTGCCAACCCCTACAAGTTTGGCGTAATCGGTGCATCTGATACGCACAATGCCGCCGGATCGTTTGAAGAAGACAATTATTGGAGCAAAACAGGGGTCTTAGATTTTGAGCCATATCGACGCGGCAGTGTGCCGACACCCACTTCCACGCCTGAAGCGCCTGAGTACCTTGACCCTGCCTCCAAATACTGGGGTGCATCGGGCTTGGCTGGCGTTTGGGCTGAATCAAATACTCGTGGCGCGATTTACGATGCGATGCGTAGAAAAGAAACTTTCTCTACCAGTGGTTCCCATATTAAATTGCGTTTCTTTGCTGGTTACGAATTTGACCAATCTTTACTTAATACCGAAGATAGCATAAAGCAGGCATATGCTAATGGCGTACCCATGGGTTCTGATTTGGCGGCCCAGGGCGAGCGAAATCCCAGTTTTTATGTTTGGGCTTCTAGAGACCCTGATACTCAACCATTGCAGCGTTTGCAAATAATCAAAGGTTGGGTCGAAGACGGTAAGGCCCAAGAAATGGTCGTAGACATAGCCTGCTCCGATGGTCAGACGGTAGACCCGCTAACGTTGCGTTGCGGCGATAATGGCGCTCGTGTCAATGTGGCAGATTGCACAGTTACTGCGAATAAGGGCGATAGTGAGCTTTCTGCCGTTTGGCAGGATCCGGATTACGATCCATCTCAGAAAGCGTTTTACTACGTGCGAGTGCTGGAGAATCCAACTTGCCGCTGGTCAACATACGATGCCATTGCCGCAGGCGTTGCTCCCCGACCTGACATGCAGTCCACTATTCAGGACAGGGCGTGGTCGTCGCCAATTTGGTTGACCCAGTAGGCCCATGGCTGGACGAGTTAAAAACTGAAAAGTCTGTCGAAGGATTAAAAAGTCTAGGTGTCTCCAGGCTTTTTTTCTTTTTTTTTGCTTCTTTGGGGCTTTTAGAATTCATGCCATGACAAAAGGCTTACAGGTCAGCACAGGCCTGATAAGCCAGATCGTAGCTTTTGCAGCGTGCTTCATGGTCGTGGATTTGTGAGACTACGATTAACTCGTCAGCGCCTGTTTTAGACAAAAATTCAGCGGTCTGGGCGCGTACTTGATCGAGGTCACCTACTGCTGCTGCGGAACTCACTTGTGTCATCAGAGACTTTTCCATTTCCGTTAAATTATTTTCAAAATCTTTTTCGGGTTTGGGTAGCGGTCCCGCTTTGCCTTGACGCAAATTTAAGAACGCTCGTAGGCCAGAGCTGCGCAGCAACATGGCTTCCTCTTCAGTATCTGCCGCACAAATATTGAATCCCAAAATTACGTGGGGTTTGCTCAGTTGGTCAGATGGTTCAAATTCTTGCCGATATAAAGCGATGGCACGCATCATCGCTTCAGGCGCGAAATGCGATGCAAATGCGAAGGGTAGGCCAAGAATAGCCGCCAGTTGGGCGCCGAATAAACTTGAGCCAAGAATATACATTGGAATATTACTGCCTTCACCGGGTACAGCGGTTACTTTTTGGCCTGGGCCACTTTGATCTCCGAGGTAGCCTTTGAGTTCGATTACATCTTGGGGGAACTGATTTGGATCGCTATTTAGGGTTCGGCGCAGCGCGTGAGCGGTGACACCGTCCGTGCCGGGGGCTCTCCCAAGACCTAAGTCGATGCGTCCAGGGTGTAGGGCTTCCAGTGTTCCGAACTGTTCTGCCACCATCAAAGGCGAGTGATTGGGTAGCATAATGCCGCCAGATCCCACGCGAATTTTCGACGTGCCTGCCGCAATGTGGCCGATAACCACTGACGTGGCGGCGCTGGCTATCCCTCGCATATTATGGTGTTCGGCCACCCAATAACGGTGATAGCCCGCAGCCTCAGCATGTTGGGCCAGTGAGCGGCTATTGTTCAGGGCTTGGCGGGCATCGCCACCCTCTGCTATGGGTGATAAATCGAGAACAGATAAAACGGTCATGGTACGACTGCATAATTATAGTTGACTAATAGTAGTCATTCTCTCGGGCTGTGTAATCAGCAAATGAAGGAAAGTTTGGCGTTTTAGGTCAAATTTGGAACGAATATTGTCGTCATCAAATGTGAGTTAATTAGCGAAAATCCTACCGCTGGTAGATTGTCGTCGGTTATGCGGGGGATGAAATTGTTGGTGATTCATTGTGGCGGTTGAGTCGTGACTCGATGTAGCGCCCTAATGAGCTCTCTTTTTAGCTTTTCCCATGTGATTTAAGGGCGTGTAAAATGAAGAGGACGAAAGTTGGTACGACTGCTATGAGAACGCGTGGCGTTGAATGTGAAAGGGTGATTTATGCGAAATTCTTTGTTTTTTTCTTTGGCTGTAATAGGGCTGAGCCTAAGTGCTTGCCAAAGTCCGGTAACGCCGAATGATGATGCATCTTTGGCTCAAGACCCGGTAGAGTTTTTGCGTAATGTAGAAACTGAGTCACTGGCTTTGGACAAAGAAGTCGGTGCTGCCTACTGGGTGCGCGCTACCCACATCACTTCGGACACTGGGATATTGGCGGCCAAGGCCGGTGAGCGCCAGTTAGCTTTTCAGAGCAAAGTAATTGAACAGGCGCGAAAATTTAAAAATCGGCCTGTGGATGCGGAAACAGCCAGAGGTCTAGAGCTGATTTTGCGAGGATCTTCTCTGCCGGCGCCAGATGACGTGCTCAAGCGAGCAGAACTTTCTCAGCTTGCAACAGATTTAGAGGGTATGTATGGCTCAGGCGAGTACTGTGACCTGCAGAGCGATAGATGTTTAACATTGCCTGAGTTGGAAAATATCCTCGCCAAATCTCGCGACTATGACGAGCAGTTGAATGCCTGGATGGGTTGGAGGTCTGTGTCGCCACCGATGCGCCCGATGTACGAACGTTTTGTAGAATTGGCCAACGAAGGTGCTCGCGAAGTGGGTGCAAAAGACCTTGGCGATTTATGGAAGGGCGGCTACGACATGAATGTGGCAGAGTTCGAGCAGGAGACCGAACGTCTGTGGTCCCAGGTCGAACCATTATATGAAGAGTTGCACTGTCATGTTCGGGCGCAGCTAGGTAAAGAATATGGCGAAGATTTGGTGCCAAGTACCGGCCCTATCCCCGCACACCTTTTAGGAAATATGTGGTCCCAATCTTGGGGCAATATTTATGATCTGTTAGAGCCATACCCAGGCGTTGCCTCATTAGATGTTAATAAGGCGCTTGTTGACCAAGATTATGATGCGGTGCGTATGACTGAAACCGCCGAAGCGTTTTTTACATCATTAGGCTTGCCTGAATTGCCCGACAGTTTTTGGCAGAATTCTATGCTCACCAAGCCAGCAGATAGAGATGTTGTTTGTCACGCGAGCGCATGGGATTTAGATAATGGTAATGATCCGCGGATCAAACAGTGCGTAGAAGTTAATGAAGAGCAGTTGTCTACTTTGCACCATGAGTTGGGCCATATTTATTACTACCTCATGTACAAAGAGCAGCGCCCGTTGTTTAAAGGCGGCGCCCACGATGGTTTCCACGAAGCCATTGGTGACACTATTGTTTTATCTATGACTCCAGCTTATCTAAAAGAAAAGGGGCTAGTTCCTGAAGTAAAACGAAGTGAACAGGCAACTATTAACGAGCAGATGAAGTTGGCATTGGACAAGATTGCTTTTTTACCCTTCGGAAAGCTCATTGATCAATGGCGCTGGCAGGTATTCTCAGGCGAAATATCACCCGAAAATTATAATGCTGGCTGGTGGAAATTGCGTTCACGTTACCAAGGCATTGCACCCGCTGTGTCTCGTTCAGAAGCAGATTTCGATCCCGGCGCTAAGTTTCATATTCCTGGCAATACACCCTATACCCGTTATTTTTTGTCTCATATAATTCAGTTTCAATTTCACCAAGCGCTGTGCAAGGCCGCCGGCGACACTGGCCCGTTGCATGACTGCTCTATTTATAACAATAAAGCCGCAGGTGAAAAACTAGGCCAGATGTTGAGCATGGGAGCGAGTAAGCCTTGGCCTGAAGCGATGTATGCTTTGACCGGGCAAAGAGCAATGGACGCCTCGCCCATCATTGATTATTTCCAGCCGCTAATGGGTTGGCTGCAAGAGCAAAATAAAGAGCGGCAGTGTGGTTGGCAGCTCTAAATTGGCTGGCATGTCTTTAAGTTATTTGTCGATGCGGAATCGTTTTGCTCGCTAACAAGGATTTGCTGGCAAGTAACCAGAAGACAGGAGTTGGTTTCAGGTGAACTCGGTTTTACGCTGAGTATTTTGCGGGTAGGCCAAACCGTCTACGCACTGGATGAGAATTAACGGGTCCAGCGGTTGGGAATCATGTCTTCCACTAACTGATTAATACTGAAAGCGTGGAGATCTTTTTCCTCGGCTACTGACATAGCAAACTTCGAAACGCTGTTCGAACGAGTATAAACCAGTACCTTTGGATATTTCTGTTTGATCCATAACGCGGTACGTAAATTGTCACGCTCATTACCTGTGCCCAATATCACCACAGTATT
>MDTF01016610.1_pt1 | contig 21586 bp, 19 predicted proteins | sample 811191 | NCBI WGS metagenome assembly MDTF01 (sample SAMN05326649, study PRJNA326480) | marine metagenome | isolation source: seawater | place: Southern Ocean | collected 2011
AGCTGCTAGAGAGTGGGTAAAAAGAGATGTATCTCCTATTATTGAAGAATATGCTCAAAATGCTGAATTTCCAACACAAATTATTAAAGGCTTAGCAGACATAGGTGCTTTTGGTCCCTATATTCCAGAAGAATATGGAGGTGCAGGCTTAGATCAAATTTCATATGGTTTAATCATGCAAGAGATAGAAAGAGGGGACTCTGGTGTTAGGTCTACAGCATCTGTTCAATCTTCTTTGGTAATGTATCCAATATGGAAATATGGAAATGAAGCACAACGACAAAAATATTTACCTAAATTAGCATCAGGTGAATGGATGGGTTGTTTTGGTTTAACCGAACCTGATCATGGATCAAACCCCGGAGGAATGACAACTAATTTTAAAGATATGGGAGATCATTATCTTTTAAATGGTGCAAAAATGTGGATTTCTAATGCACCCTTAGCACAAGTTGCTGTTGTATGGGCTAAAAGTGAAGAAGGAAGAATTCATGGGCTCGTTGTAGAGCGTGGTATGGAGGGTTTTTCTACTCCAGAAACTCACAACAAATGGTCTTTAAGAGCTTCATCTACTGGAGAATTAATCTTTGACAATGTAAAAGTTCCAAAAGAGAATTTATTGCCAAATAAATCTGGATTAGGTGCTCCGTTAGGATGTTTAGATTCTGCCCGTTTTGGGATAGCATGGGGAGCAATAGGAGCAGCCATGGACTGTTATGATACAGCACTACGCTATAGTAAAGAACGTATCCAATTTGGAAAACCTATTGGTCAGTTTCAATTACAACAAAAGAAATTAGCTGAAATGATTACTGAAATTACCAAGGCTCAACTATTAACTTGGCGTTTAGGGGTCTTGCGTAATGAAGGAAAAGCGACCACAGCACAAATTTCTATGGCAAAAAGAAATAATGTAGACATGGCAATTAATATCGCTAGAGAATCAAGGCAAATACTAGGTGGTATGGGGATTAGTGGTGAGTATTCTATTATGCGCCACTCCATGAATTTAGAAAGTGTTATCACCTACGAAGGAACTCATGATATTCATTTACTAATAACAGGATTAGACATTACTGGCTTAAATGCTTTTAAATAATAATTAATAGATTTTTACTCTTTTTATTTGGTGAAAATCAGGAAGCGGTTTTTAATACTATAGATGGGCATCGCTTAAAGTTGATGCCCTTTTTGCTATGTTTAAAACAGCACCTATTTTTAGGTTTTACATTAAGTATCTTTATGAAATTAAAAAAACCTTTTGAATTCTAAACGTATATCAAAAAATACATTTGTATATGATCATATAAACGAAATTCCAAAAATTATTTGGGATGAATTAAATTGTTCATCTAATTTATATTTTTCACCAAAATATCTAGAAGCGTTAGAAAGTAACAATTCTCATTTAACGTTTTTTTATATTGTATTAAAAAATGATCAAGAGGAAGCCATTGCCTTTGCAAATGTTCAAATCATTAATTTTTATTTAAACACTATAGAAAACGATTTAACAAATCTCCTAAAAAGAATTACCTCTATTGCAAAAAAGTTTAAAATAATTCCAAATGAAAAACCTTTAAAAATAGTAAACTGCGGAAATTCTTTTGTGAGTGGTGAGCACGGTGTTTTTATTAAAAAGGATGAAAATAATAAAGTTATTTTAAGAAAAGTATCAAAAGCAATACTTCATTATACTCAAGGAAAAGATCAAGAAAATCCGATTGATATATTTATAATGAAAGATTTTTTAACAGCATCTTTACATATTAGCAATGAGCTCATTAGCTTAGGTTATTATTCGTTTAATGTGGAACCAAATATGACTTTAAAAATTGATAATCATTGGCAAGAATTTGATGATTACTTAGCTGTTTTAAAAACTAAATTTAGGGTAAAAGCCAAAAAGGCATTAAAACTAAGTCGCAACTTACTCGTAAAAGAAATTACCGTTGAAAACTTTGATGAACAAGTTAAAGAAATGACTGAATTATACAAAAGAGTTGCTTCAAAAGCAGATTTTAATTTGGGAGAGTTTAACCTGGAAACCTATAAAGATTTAAAAGAAAAATTAGGAGATGCTTATATTCTAAAATCGTATTGGTTGGAAAATAAAATGATCGGCTTTATGTCTGGTATGATTAATAAAAATGAATTGGATGCTCATTTTGTTGGCATCGATTATGAGTTAAACAGACCCTATGCAATTTACCAAAGAATGTTATATGATTACATTCAGATTGCTATTACTAAAAAACTAACCACTTTAAACTTCGGAAGAACAGCAAGTGAGATTAAAAGTTCGGTAGGTGCTAATCCTGAACATTTAACAGTATATATCCGACATAAAAAATCCATCACAAATAAATTTTTAAGATTATTTTTGCTGAAGATTCAACCTACAGAGTTTAATCAAAAATTTCCGTTTAAAATTGACCCAAAGAATTCATGAAAACAATTGATGATTTAATACATATTTTAACTTTAGACAAAATAGATTCAAACACCTACATTGGGGTTAGTAAAACCGTAGGGAGTTTAAGAGTTTTTGGAGGACAAGTTCTGGCTCAAGCACTTCATGCAGCATATCAAACTATTCCCGAAGATCGTTTTGTTCACTCATTACATTCCTATTTTTTACTCCCTGGTGATTTAACAATCCCTATTACTTATAAAGTTACTGAGATGAGAAATGGCGGAAGTTTTTCTACCAGAAGAGTCACTGCCTTACAAAAAAATAATACTATTTTTATTTTAGCTGCTTCGTTTCATAAAAAAGAAGATGGCTACGAACATCAACAAGCTATAAAAACAACAATCAAACAACCTGAACAACTTTTAAGCTGGAGTGAACTACTAACTCAGTATGATAAATTTCTTCCTCCAAAAATGAAAGATTTTTTAAGTATTGAAAGACCTATAGACTTTAAACCCGTTCATATAGCAAACCCCTTGGAGAAAAAAAATTTACCCGCAGTGGAAGATATTTGGTTTAAATTAAAAGGAGATACTACAAATTTAGAATTGACTTTAAAACATCAAATATTAACTTATATTTCAGATTATAATATCCTAAACGCTGCGTTAAAACCAAATGCTAGTAAAGCTACTCTTGGAAATACTCAAATGGCTAGCCTAGACCATTCTATGTGGTTTTTTAGAGATTTTGACTTTGATGATTGGATGTTATTTTCTGCAGTTTCACCAAGTAGCTCAGGCGCAAGAGGTTTAGCAACTGGAAATATTTTTAAAAGAGATGGAACGTTAATTGCAACTGTTGCTCAAGAAGGATTATTAAGACCAATAAAAAACAATAACTAGTATGGATGCTTTTATATATGTTTTAAGTGTAAATGGATTCATTTTCTTTCTAAGTATTATTTTCTATTTTTTTCCACCAAAAAAAATAAATAAAATTTACGGATATAGAACTCATAGAACTATGCAAAACGATGATATTTGGAGTTTTACAAATAATTTATTTAGTATCACATTACTAAAATATTCAGGAATTGGTTTTATAGCAGCATTAGCATTGACATTTATTAATGAAGCTTTAATGAATTCTTGGTTTTCGATGGCTTTTATGATTTTTACATTACTTATTGCCGTAATTAGTACAGAAAAAGAGTTGAGTAAAAACTTTGATGATGAAGGAAATAGAAAGACTAAAAAACGGTAATTAAAGAAAAAGAAAAATTTCTTCCAGGAGCAGATATTCCAGAAGCAAATTCTCTAAAATGTTGGTCAAATAAATTACTAATCACTCCTTGTAATTTCCAATTCTCATTAAATGCAAAACTACTATTAAAGCCAAATGTTACCCAGCTAGGTGATCCAAAATATTTATTCACGTCTTCTACTGCATTTTCATTAACAATAGGTGTTAAATCATGGTTGTCTATTCCTTCAGTGAAATTAAAATCAGAGATTTCTTTTTTACTATTAAATCGAAGGCTTGTTCCAATCTGGAGTTTTTTATTGGTATAATTTATATTAAACTGACCAAACAAAGGTGGGATTGAAGATAACGGTTCGTCAGAATCATACGTTCTTCCTTTGGTATAGGTTAGAAAACCATTTGTGGTAAAATACTCAGATAATTTACCTTGATAACTTGCTGTATAACCATATATAAAAGCATTTCCTCTATTTTGATTAGCAACTATATAACTTAGTTCATCATCATATAATAACTGACCTGCATTTGATGCAGCTCCATTCATAGAAAAAACATCCCTTATAATATAATGCTCTAACAAAGTATAATAAGTATTAAAACCAATTCTAAACTTTCTGTCATTAAAATATTTTTGTATTCCTATTTCTGCACTATATACAAACTCGGGTTTTAAATATATGTTGGGCACAGTAATATTTCCAGATTTCTCTCTAATTCTCCCTACATCATCAATATTAGGAGATCTAAACCCCGACGATATGACGGTATTTAACTGTAAATTTTTGGTAGGTTTATAAACATATCCCACGGTTGCAGTAAAAGCAGAGTTATCTAATTTGATATTTGTTTCAGGTAATAGAATTATGGTTTGATCTATCCAAGAGGCTTTCAAATTTGTTCGAGTAAAGCGCACCCCTGTATTTAAGGTTGATTTAGAGTTTAAATCTTGCCTATACCCTAAATATGCTGCTGAACTTACATAACTACTACCACCGTCCGGATAACGAGATTGAACTGTAAAATTATCTGAAAATCCAATAATCTCATTTCCTGAAACATCTAAAGTTCTTCCAAAAGCATCTGAAGAAACATCATTGTATAAAAATTCAAAACCATAGGTAAAAGTTCTATTTTCATTTTTAGCTACTGGAACCATAAAATCTCCATTAATACTAAAAATATCTACGATCTCTTCTCTATATGATCTTTCTAAACTTGCTAATCTTCTTTGAATTCTAGATTCTTTGATATTTTGGTATGCTAATGTAAATGTTCCTTTGTCTAGCCAATATTTTTTTGGGTTGATGTTTAATTGAGGTGAAATTAATAATCTTTTTTGAGGGCCGTAATACCATTCTGCAAACTTTAAAGTCTCCCCAGATTTCTCATCTAATCTATCAAATCTTGGAATATCTGAAGAAGTAGAGTATTGAAAATTGAGTTTTAAATCTGTTTTGCTTGATAAAGGAATGAAAAACTTCTGTAATAGATCTGTTTGGTTATAGCCTGTGTTTCGTTGTATATTTTCGTCTGAATTTACGGTTGCTGTTGCAGCATAAAAATTAGTTGAATTTTCTGAAAATTCAAAGACTTTTCCCCAGTCATTAAATCCATGAGAACGATTTTTCCCCATTTTTAAATCTCCAAAATCACTGTAAGAAACACTAGTAAATGACGCCCATTTTTTAGCACCTATTTCTACTGAAGCGTTGTTTGTGATTTCATTATTAATAGAAGAAAATCGATTGAAAAAGCTAGTTGTGACTTTAGTGTTTTCTGATAGTTTTGGTGTTTTAGTATAATAATGGATAACTCCACCTAAAGCATCTGATCCGTAAATTACGGATGATGGACCAAAAACAATTTCTGTCTTATCTAATTGATTTGGAGCAACGGTTATGGCATTTTGTAAATGTCCTTTTCTATAAATAGCATTGTTCATTCTAACTCCGTCTATCACTAGCAAAACTCTATTTGATTCCATTCCTCTAATAACTGGACTTCCACCTCCCATTTGAGATTTTTGAACCTTAATACCAGGAATAGCAGCTAATAAATCTGCAGATGTTTGTGGAGATAATTTTTCAATTTCTTTGGCCGTTATAACAGCAACTCTTTCGGCAACTCTATTTGTCTTTGCATCACCTTTAAAGACTGACAAAACTACCTCATCTAATTGTTCGGATTGTTTGGTTAAGTATACCGTAAATTTGTTATTTTTTATTGTTACTTTTTGAAAGCTTTTTAAAGCATAAGAAATGTGAGAGAAAAACAAAACATCTTCCTTTTTTACAAGGGATATGTTTACAATCCCTTTGGAATTGGTCGAAGAATTAAAATAGACCTTTTCGGTAAAAACAGTAACATTATTAATGGGCTTTCCAGTTTCTTTATCCACAACTTTTACATCTTGGGCAAAAGACGAAAATGATATCAAAAAAAGTATTAAATATCCTATAGTTCTCATTTACTAAATACTGTTTCTAAAACTGCTAAAGATTTAGGGATTCTAAATCCGCCCAAATGTAATTCAAAATATCGAATTAATATCTGTAACAGCCTTTGTCTTTCGGTTTTTGAAAAGTTCATATATTCAATTCTATCAAAATTTATGCCTAACAGCTTTTTAAACTGATTTATTTCAGTTCCTTTAATAACTTCTTTGTTTTGAAGGTCATCAGTAAAAAACCCTTCTCTTAAATGAAAGCCGTTTTTATTAGATTGAGAGACATCTGGGTAAAACCCTAAAAATTTAGTTAGGTTTAATAAAAACAATAAGTGAAAATTGGATATTTGTTCATGAGAATCAAACCAAATAAGAGAACTTTCTAGATACTCATATAACAAGGTATTATTCTCTTCTTCTTGAATTGCACTAGTTAATATTTCTGATAAAAACAATACGATGGATTGTTTTACAATAGAAGTATGAATAGATTCATACACATGAATTACTTGTGCTTCTTTTAGTAATTGCAAGTTTCTTTTTTCTTGATGACTGGATATAATTGAAAGCTGTGTTAAAGGCTGAAAGTAAGCAGTTCTTAGCTTCCCTTTTTTTGACTTTAATATTCCTTTTAATAAGTAAGAAACCAATCCTACTTCTTTAGTATATAGCCTTACAATTAAACTGGAATCACTGTATTTAATAGCACCAATAACAATCGCTTTCGTAGATATAATTGCCATTAATTAATGATTGCTATTTTTGCAGTAGATGTTTCTGTTGCATCTTCATTTGCTAGAAGAACAATATAGATTCCGGAAGCTACATAGTTTCCTGCCAAATTAGTTTTATCCCATATTACTTTTCCTCCTTGTAATTGTTCTCCTTCTACTACATTGGTCTCATAGACTAAATTACCAGCAACATCCAAAATTTTTACATTGGTCCCTTTTGGTAAATTAGTGCCATTTCTTCCATCTATGGTTACTGTATTGTGAAATTTTCTAACTGGATTTGGATATGCATATACTTCTCCTAAAGAATCTCCAAATGGAGCCACATTACTTTTGTAGGCAACAATTCCTTTATCAGTAGCAAAAAAAACTTTCCCTGTTTCTTTGTCAACTGCAATTTTTACAATTCTATCTGATGGTAAAGGAGAATTTTGTGAACTAAAATTAGCAATCGTAGTTTGACCATTTGGATTTGTATAGGTAACCCCTCCATTAGCAGTTCCAAACCATTTATTATTGGCCCCATCAACAGCTATGGTATTTACAACTTCATCACCTAATAATTTTCTTGGTGTTCCATCATCTAAAATAATAATAGGTTGCGCATCTAATACATCAGCATCAAAAATACCTGATGCATTATTAAAAACTACCAAACCAGAAATAGTCCCAATCCAAATTCTATTGTCAGCATCTGACGCTAAACTTAACACTCTTAAATTTGGCAAACTACCTTGGGTTGGTGTAGCTGTTAATCCTCTAACTCTATTTCCATTTTCATTAAATGCTATAACTCCATCTCCCCGTGTACCTATCCAAACAGTGTTATATCTATCAGTTACTATTTCTGATAGTCCAAATGAGGCATTTGGTTTTCCTGCACTGATATTAAATTCTGACCAAGAACCATTTGAAAATTTTTTTAACTCATTATTTCTGCCAAGATTAGCTAGCCATAAATTTCCTTGAGCGTCAAATGTAGATCCAGAAATTCTTATGCTAACACTGCTAGGGTTTGTCGGTAAAATATCCTCTAACGGGCTGTTTAAATTATTATAAAAATTAGTAACTTCATTGTTTTGAACAACAAATAATCCTCCAGTTTTATAGGTGTTAATTCGATTAGTAGAACCGAAACTACTTATATATGCCTTATTTTCATCTGTTGGATCTAGTGAAACATCAACAAGTCCTGGAAAAGAATTTTCTGCTATATTCTCCTCTGTATACCAATTTTCTCCATCATAATGGCTGTACCCTAAGTTTGGTTGAATAGGAGCCATTGTTTTTGTATATCCACCATACACTGCCCACAAATGATTGTTATTAGCTGTTACAGAAAAAACATCATTTGATACTGGACCTTCAGGATGAATTTCTGAAAAAGCAATAACTTCTAATGAAGTTGACGATAAAACACCAAATTGGTTTGTCGCTAAAAAGAGCTGATTGTTTTCTGCAAATGCAGTGTTTAATGTATAATCAAAATCACTGTCGGCACTATTTTGAAAAGTTTGAATTAATTGAGTATCATACACAATTACAGAACTATCAAAGGCTACTGAAAGATTTGTTGAAGATTCTTTTAAGCCTGTAACTGTTGAAGAAAAATCTGTAATAAACTCTAGTTCATTCATTTCATTTACTTCATGCAATTGAGAATTTAATATCGTGTAAAGTTTATTATTAAAAACTGTAATGTTTTTAAAATTATTATTTGCTGATGATATTGTATTCCAATTATTAAAATCAATTAAATTAGGATTATTTGAGTCTGCATAAAAAATACCGTTTTCTGTAGCTGCATAAATTCGATCGTTGAAAACAGCTATTTCATTAATACTTACATCAGTAGAATTATTACCTATAAAAAAGGTATCTCCAAATTCTAATTCAGTAATGTCATATTCAACAATAGCGAATGATGTTGATACATAAAGTTTTTCTTGATATTCAAAAATATCATTGATGCTTTTCTCACCAGTTTGATTAAAACTTACGATGTCTGCAGAAATTGTTATGCTACCATCAGAATCTACAACTTCTAATAACCCATTTTCATAACCAATAACTAATCTATCGGTTTCAACACTATAATGAATTGCTGAGGTAGTTTCGCCAGACAATCCTTGTACAGAAGATAGTTTTTCGGTCTCTTGAGTGATGAAATCATACGTAAAAATTGCATTGTCTGATAATGCATATAACATGTTTTCTACTTTGACAAAATCTTTCACATTATTGTAGGAATAAAAATCCTCCCAAGCATCACTGTAATCTGACTGAGCAACTACAGAAGAAGTTGAGAAAATTAAGAAAATCAAAAGTATTTTGTACATGTAAGTGAATTGTTATCAAATATATTTATTTCTTCTAACAATAACGATAAATCCATTACATTAGTGCAAACAATCACAAAAATGAATAAAGAAATTGAAAGAAAGTTTTTACTTAAAAATAACGAATTCAAAAATGCTTGTTACGACAAGAAATATATTAAACAAGGATATTTGAACTCTAATAAAAAAAGAGTTGTTAGAGTTCGAATTATTGATAGGGATGCTTTCTTGACTATTAAAGGTATTTCAGATAAAAGTGGTACGACCAGGTTTGAATGGGAAAAAAAAATTCTGTTAGAAGATGCTAAAGAATTAATAGGTCTTTGTGAAAAAGGTGTCATAGAAAAAAACAGGTATTATCAAAAATTAGGGAAACATGTTTTTGAGGTTGATGAATTTTTAGGAAATAATGAAGGGCTACTAATTGCAGAAATAGAACTAGAACATAAAAATGAAATTTTTTTTAAGCCTGATTATCTTGGAATTGAGGTTACTGGAGTAGAGAAATACTATAATTCAAGTTTAAGTAAAAATCCATTTAAAAATTGGGTATAAAAAAACCTCGAACTTTGCAGTTCGAGGAAATTTAATAAATCTACCCCCTAAAATAAGATTTATTTACCTAAAGATAATATTGCTTTAACACAATATGTAGCTATAGGACTCTACAAATATAGCTTTTATTTATTGATAAATAATATTATTCTATAAAAAATTCTAATAAAAACATAAAAACTTTTTTAGTTTATCATTTAGACGAAATAATAAATACTAAAAAAATGACATAAACTTCCAAACAACACAAAAACATGAAAGATCGCATGGTTATAATGGATTTTTTTTGTGCTATAAATTATAGCCCCTAAGGTATAAGAAATACCCCCTGCAAATAGTAGTTGAAGTCCTTCAGAGGATAGGTTATTCATGAGTGGTTTTATAACTAATACAATCTGCCATCCCATTAAGACGTACATCATTGTAGAAAGTTTGTCAAACCGTCCAGTATAAAAAAGTTTCAAAACAATTCCTATAAGTGCAAAAACCCAAGTAAACCCAAAAATAAACCAGCCTAATGTTCCTTCTAATACAATAAGTGTATATGGTGTATAGGTTCCTGCTATTAAAACATAAATGGCAGTATGATCAAAAATATTTAACTTCCTCCTTAACTTAAGGTCTTTAGAAGCATGGTAAAAAGTTGATGCAGCATATAACACAATTAAACTTACTCCATAAATGACAATACTCATTGGTTTCAAAAATCCATCGTAATGAAATGATTTTACAACTAAAAAAGGTAAACCAATGATGCTTAATAGGAGTCCAAAAGCATGCGTTAGTACATTTAATTTTTCTTCACTTTTAGAATATTGGGGGTTTATTTCTTCTTTCATTTAGTTCATTTAGTGTCTTTCATGTACAACGAATCAGATGATAACTCATTGTATAAGACTTGAAATGTTTTTTCTTTTAGTTTTTCAGTATCTTCAAGTTGTAATCCTTTTGTTTCTATGAATTGGTGCTGACGAATTCTAAAAGTTCCTATTCCTCCTTTTAAAAAATCCCAAGAAAATAATCTTTTACAATCATAATAACTCTGTGGAACTATTGGAATTTGATGTTGTATTGCCAGACTAAATGCCCCATTTTTAAATGGTGCTAGAATAACATCTTCCGTTGGAACTAGGCCTTCAGGGAAAATTCCAATACTAGTTCCACCTTGAAGTCTCTTTTTTGCCATTGCAAAAACTCTTTTTCTACTTTCTGGACTACTTCTATCTACCATAATTACAGAACGCCTATAGAAGAATCCAAAAATAGGAATTTTTACTAATTCCTTTTTCCCAACAAATACAATCGGATTTTTACTTAAAACTATCAATACAAAAGGGTCCATCAACGAAGCATGATTTGGGCAAAACATATAACTCTTCTCTCTATCAAGAGCCTCATCTATTTGTTTATCAATTCTAAAACCCATTCCATATACCAAGACATGAGCCCATCCACGTATCAATTTCCAAAAAGTTGGATAGTAACTCTCTTTTATTGTTAAAACAAATAAAAAAGGAGCCATTAATAAAATCGTACAAATTATTAAAATGTAAAACCAAAGCCTCCAAATTAATAAAAAAGGTATTTTTAATAAATTCATAATAACGAATGTAGTAATATTCTTTTGTTTGATTGAGTTTATATTGAAAACTGTATTTTTGTTTTAACAAATTTAGAACAATGTCTAGAATATTAACAGGTGTACAGAGCACAGGAACACCTCATTTAGGAAACCTCTTAGGGGCTATTTTACCTGCTATAGAAATGTCTAATGACCCAAAAAATGAAGCTTTCTTATTTATTGCTGATATGCACTCTCTCACTCAAATTAAAGATGGTAATGAGTTGAGAGAAAATACTTACAGTACTGCTGCAACTTGGCTAGCTTGTGGATTAAATATAAATAAAACAGTATTCTATAGACAAAGTGATGTTCCAGAAGTAACTGAACTAACATGGTATCTAAGTTGTTTCTTTCCTTATCAAAGATTAACGCTAGCTCATAGTTTTAAAGATAAAGCTGATCGACTAGCGGATGTAAATTCTGGCCTCTTCACTTACCCTATGTTAATGGCTGCAGATATTTTACTATATGATGCAGAAATTGTACCTGTAGGAAAAGATCAATTACAACATCTAGAAATGTCTAGAGATGTAGCCAACCGATTTAATAATATTGTGGGTGAAACTTTAGTCCCGCCTAAAGCAAAAATTCAAGAAGAAACAAAATTAGTTCCTGGAACAGACGGTGAGAAAATGAGTAAATCTAGAGATAATATTATAAATATCTTTTTACCTGATAAAAAACTAAGAAAACAAGTGATGTCTATAAAAACAGATAGTAAATCTCTTGAAGATTCTAAAAATCCAGATACTGATACTATTTTTTCGATCTATAAATTAATAGCCACTCCCGATGAAATAGCTGAAATGAGAGTAAAATATGAAGGTGGTAATTATGGTTATGGGCATGCAAAACAAGAGTTATATGAACTTATTATTGATAAGTATGCGATTATTAGAGAACGCTATTCTTATTTTATGGAAAATAAAAACGAAATAGATCAAGCTTTAGAGATTGGAGCACTGAAAGCGAGAAAGGTTGCGTCAGATGTTTTAAAAAGAGTGAGAACAAAAATTGGATATTAAAAAAGGGTTACAATCTGTAAAATCCTTTCTGCTATTTTTGGAAGTTTTCTAAAACCCCCACTTACAAACAACACCTCCCATTAAGGCAATTGAAATAATCCAATACCCAGCATTAATTGCAAGATATTTAATTGATTTTTTTTCCAACATTGCTTGAGTTGATAAAATGGGTAGTATTAAAAATAAGGCTACTAAAACTCCATGAAGAACCCCATGCTTAAATGATCTGTAATTAGACCCATATTTAGCCATAAAATCGTCAAAATATGTTAGTCTGTCACTTGTTAATTCATTGGCGCCAGACTCTAGTAATGAAGAATAAACACCTGTTTGATGTATCACTATAAATTGCAAGAAAAAGGATAAAGAGAAACTAAAAAGATACAATAGGATATAGATTAAAACAACATTTGTACTTTTTAAAGACTCTTTAGTATGTCCTGATAATTTAATCCAAGTATTTTGAGAAAGAAGAGGGCCATACCAAATAAAGCCAATAAATAGTGGCACTAAAGCGGCAAGTGCTAAAATTAAAAAATTTACCTCCATGATAAATAAGTTTTGCTAATAATCAAATATCCTAGAAAAAGCTTTCTGACTTATAGGATCATAAGAAGTAAAGCACTCACAAAATAATCAATAATGCTAGTTCGTTTTAATTAATTTTTAATGATTTTGCTATAGCTTCCAATTCAAAAAGAAATTCTCTTTTGTTTACAGATGGTGCATATGTAAATCCTTCAATAACTAGGAGTCTATCATTTTTTTTATCAATGATGGCGTAGTTGACAAAAGGTCCTGCCATAAAATCATTTTTTACTTCCCATTTACCTCTAGTTTCAAAAGCCTCACATCCTAAAATTTCAGTTTTAACGGTAAAAGGAGTGTATGCTGCTTCTGTAATCATATACATTCCTTCTCTAGCTCCCGGAATGTGCTTTTTACCAATCATATCTCTCATGGAAATAATATTATCAGCTTGTTTTGTTTGATTGTTTAATGGTAAAGAATAGACTATAATATTGTTATTTCCAGTTCCTCTAGCAATCCCACTTTTTAAATGTTGGCGTAACCAAAGAAATTCTCCAGTATCATCTACTGTTTTAAATTCTTTGGGAATTGTTAATGAGATATTTAAATTTTTAAGAGTTTTATACATAGAATCATTTACTCTTTTATTGGCAAAAATATGTTGCAACACCCTAATATCTGAATCTTTGTAAGTCTGTATAATCTCTTTCATATTCTTTTTCAGGATCTGTAAAAGTCCTTCTTTATCTTTTGCAGAAACATACATTATTGTTTGTGGACTTGAATATTTGTTATATGTTTTAGTATAACTTTCTTTATCACTCAATTCAACAACAAGAATATTTCTATTACTTCGCATCATCGAAGTAAAACCATTTGGAGCCACGTGACCAACAGATAATGTCCTTTCTGGTTGAGGTAAGCCCACCATTAATTCACCAAACGAACTTCTTATTTCGTCTCCAGCATCACCAGCCCACAAAGAACCAGATGCCACTACGGTAACTTTATTAAAAACACCAACAGATCTTGGTAATACAACCGTATTATCTATGCAAGAAACAAAGAAGGAGATGAAGAGTATTGCTGTGATTAATTTTTTCATTTTGACTAGCTTTTAAATATTTTGAGTTTTTTTCCTGGCTGAATACTATTACCACTCCAAATATTGTTCCATTCTTTAATTTGATTAACAGAAACTTTTTTAAACCTTTTAGCGATGCTCCAAAGAGAATCTCCTTTTTTAACTATATAAATTATTGGAGTTTCTTTGGTTCTATTTTTTGATACTAATTTTTTTGATGTTTTTAGAACACGCAATCTTTTGGGGTAAATACTTAAGCGTTGTCCGATTTTTAAATTATTATTTTTAAGTCCATTCCAACGTTTAATATCACTGACTCTTACGCCGTATTTATAAGCTATTTTTCCTAAATAATCACCATTTTTAACCCTGTAACGGATTCTTTTATCCATCTCAAAATATTGCGGTAATGGCTTTTCTCTTTTCGCTGCATCAGCATCAGCTAGAGCATATAGCTCTGTCTCGTTTTTTAAAAAGTTATCAGCTTGCTTTTTAGGAATTCTTAGAGTGTACTCTTTTCCCTTAATATAGGGTATAATATCTAATTTATATTCCGGATTTAAAAATTGCAACATTGCTGTTTCAATTCCCGTTTGTTCTGAAATTTGATCAAAACTTACCGTTTTCTTTATGTGAATTGTATCTGTTTCAAAATAATGAATAGCTGGAGCACTCCCAATCAATTGGTGTTCTTGTGCATATGTAAAAAGATACATTGTTGCATAAAAAGCTGGGACATAACCTGCAGTTTCTCTAGGTAAATGAGGCCTAATATTCCAATAGTTTTTATATCCTCCAGAGCGTCTAATTGCCTTGCTTACATTTCCTGGGCCAGAGTTATAAGCTGCGAGGGCTAAATCCCAATCTCCAAATATTTTATATAAATCATTTAAATAGTGGCATGCAGCTATAGTTGCTTTCAAAGGATCTTGTCTTTCATCTACGTAAGAGCTGACGTTTAAGTTGTATTGTTTCCCTGTTGGATACATAAATTGCCAAAGTCCGGTCGCACCAACTCTAGATTTTGCTTTTGGTTTTAGTGCAGATTCTACCAAGGCAAGATATTTCATCTCTAAAGGAATGTCATATTGGTCTAAATACTTTTCAATCATTGGAAAATAATACGCCGCTCTTGCCATAAAGTTTGGATAATATTTTCTTCTGTTTTTTAAATACGATTTAATTATTTTTTCTAACGCTGGATTGTAGGCAAGGTGAAAGGGTGTTGTTTCATTAATTTTAGCAAGTCTTTCTTTTAATAAGGTAGCATCTATAATTACTTCTGAAACATCTGTAGTATCTGTATTGGAGAGATAGTACTTTCTGATTTCATCCATAAAAACAGATTGAAGTTGATTCTCTAAAACCAAACTGTCAATAAGTGCAATCTCTTTACTTGTGTACAAAATTTCTTGTTGCGCTTGTTTTACAGAATCTTTAACAACAGCGATGCTGTCTTTTTTTACTTGTGAAAAAGCAAGTGTTGACAGTATAAAAAGAAATAAAAAATAGGTTTTTTTCATCTATTAGAATTGTAGTTCTACTCCAATCGGACAGTGATCTGAGTGTATTGCTTCTGGTAGTATAAATGCTCTAAATATATTGTCTTTTAAAGGTTCTGAAACCATATTATAATCTATTCTCCAGCCTTTATTATTAGCTCTAGAGTTTGCTCTATAACTCCACCAGCTATAATGGTGGGGCTCTTTGTTTAGATGACGGAAACTATCTATAAATCCATTATTTATAAAGCTCCCAATCCATTCTCTTTCTTCAGGTAAAAAGCCTGAAACACCTTTCATTTTAGGATTATGAATATCTATCGCTTCATGACAAATATTATAGTCTCCACAAATAACTAAATTTGGAATTTCTTGCTTTAATTTTGTTAGATAATCTTGAATTTCTGCCATATAATTGAACTTAAAATCTAGTCTTGCAGCATTTGTTCCAGAAGGTAAATACATGCTCATTACCGAAGTTTCATCAAAATCTACTCGTATATTTCTTCCTTCAAAATCCATAGTTTCAATTCCGGTACCGTATTCTATATGGTTTGGCTCTTTTTTGCAAAAGATTGCAACACCTGAATATCCTTTTTTTTGTGCAGAAAACCAATATTGGTATGGGTAACCTGCAAATTCAATACCAATTGGATCTACCTGATCTTGTTGTGCTTTTGTTTCTTGAATACAGATAACATCAGGATTGGCAACTTTCAGCCAATCTAACCAGCCTTTTTTTATGGCAGCTCTAATTCCGTTTACGTTGTAAGATATAATTTTCATAAGCTCAATTTATAATTTTTGGTTTCTTCAAAAACAACCATGTAACTTGTGCTTTTTCTCCTGATTGACTATCTAATTTTTTAACCCTTGGAGACAAAACAAATGCAAGTCCAATGTTTATAATTATAGTATACAAATTTGGTTCATACCCAAGCATTTTATATATAAACAACCCTATTAAAATAATTAATAACGGAAAAATCAACCTTAGGTATTTTCTGTAACTCATTAGTGTCAATTTAAATATTCATCTCGGGGATTTCACCCTCAATAAACAAGGTTCCTTCAGTAGCGTTTTGAATCTCTTCAACACTAACTCCTGGTGCTCTTTCTATTAGATAAAATTGATTATTTTTAATTTCTAAAACTGCCATATTGGTCACAACTTTAGTAACGCACCCAACTCCTGTTAGTGGTAAAGAGCATCTTTTTAACAGCTTAGATTCTCCCCTTTTATTAGTGTGCATCATGGCAACTATAATGTTATCTGCAGATGCTACTAAATCCATCGCTCCACCCATTCCTTTGACCATTTTCCCTGGTATTTTCCAGTTGGCAATATCTCCGTTTTCGGAAACTTCCATAGCTCCTAAAATAGTTAGATGAACGTGTTTACCCCGAATCATTGAGAAACTAGTAGCAGAATCGAAGAAACTAGCACCCGGCATTGTAGTAATCGTTTGTTTTCCTGCATTGATAATATCAGCATCTTCTTGACCTTCAAAGGGAAAAGGCCCCATTCCTAAAACTCCATTTTCACTCTGAAACTCTACTTCAATATCGTCTCTAACAAAGTTGGCAACTAAGGTTGGAATTCCGATTCCTAAATTAACATAATAACCGTTTTGTACTTCTTTTGCTATTCTTTTAGCTATTCCGTTTTTATCTAGCATAACTAACTACTTTGTCTTACGGTTTTTTGTTCTATTCTTTTCTCAAACTTCTCACCTTGAAAAATTCTTTGTACGAAAATTCCAGGAGTATGAATTTGATTTGGGTCTAATTCTCCAACGGAAACTAATTCTTCAACCTCAGCAACAGTAATTGTTGCTGCACCACACATTAGTGGATTAAAATTACGAGCAGTTCCTTTAAATACTAAATTTCCTGCTGCATCTCCTTTCCATGCTTTTACAAAAGCAAAATCTGCTTTATAAGCTGATTCTAAGACAAACATCTTTCCATCAAAATCTCTTGTTTCTTTCCCCTCGGCTACTTCGGTCCCATAACCTGCAGGGGTATAAAATGCAGGAAACCCCGCCTGAGCAGCTCTACATTTTTCTGCTAAAGTTCCTTGTGGAGTTAACTCAACTTCTAATTCTCCAGATAACATTTGACGTTCAAATTCATCATTTTCTCCAACATAGGAAGAAATCATTTTTTTAATTTGTTTGTTTTGTAATAAGAGTCCTAATCCAAAATCGTCAACCCCTGCATTGTTAGAAATACAAGTCACATTTTTAACCCCTAATCGGACTAATTCTGCAATTGAATTTTCTGGAATCCCACACAACCCAAAACCTCCTAGCATTAATGTCATGTCGCTTTTAACACCAACTAATGCTGCTTCAACATTGTTTACTTTTTTATTAATCATTTTATCGGATTTATGAGATATTAAATCTTATTCAATATCATATTATCGATGTTAAAAATCTGTATCATCATCTACTTTTTTTGGAATTTTCGGATCATCTTCTTTACCTAAAGGCTCTTTACCACAATTGGTATCTATTCCAACATATAGTGGTTTTTCAAAATCTTCTTGACTTATACTAAGTGTAGAATCTGCATATACTTTTTTCATAAATAAAGCCCATGTTGGTAATGACATTGTTGCTCCTTGACCTTCAGCAATATTCTCAAAATGAACAGCTCTGTCATCACCACCAGTCCAAACTCCTGTTGCTAAATTTGGTACAACACCCATAAACCAACCATCTGTATGATTTTGAGTTGTTCCTGTTTTACCAGCAATCGGATTTGTAAACTTGTAAGGAAATCCAGTAATAATATCTTTATAATAGTGTTCTGATGTTCTTAATCTAACTCCAGAACCAGCCGTAGTTACGCCTTTAAGTAATTCTAATACTACAAAAGCAGATTCTTCACTTAAAACCTCTTTGGTTCTAGGGGTAAAATCAGCTAATACAGTACCGTTTTTGTCTTCAATACGCATCAACATATTTGGAGCTACGCGCAATCCCTTATTTGCAAAAGTTGCATAAGCCCCGGTCATTTCCATGAGTGATAATTCTACCGACCCTAAGGCAATTGATGGAGCATTTGGAATTCTACTTTCAATTCCTGAAGATTTTGCTAAACGAGCTACATTTGATGGAGTAACCATGTCTATCAATCTTGCTGAAATTACATTTACAGATTTTGCTAAAGCATCTTTTAACGTGATTTCACCTCCATATTTATCTCCAGAGTTTCTGGGAGTCCAAGCCTCAGGAATACCAAACCTTCCTTTTGGAATTGTGTAAGGTGTATTGGGAAATTTTTCACACGGAGACAATCCTAATTGATTAATGGCGGTTGCGTACACAAATGGTTTAAATGTTGATCCTACTTGTCTTTTCCCCTGTTCTACATGATCATATTTAAAATATTTATGATTAATTCCACCAACCCAGGCTTTAATCTGACCTGTCTGAGGTTCTATAGACAATAATCCTGATCTTAAAAATGACTTGTAATACTTGATAGAATCTTTTGGTGATAAAATAGTGTCTAATTCTCTTTTAGCATTCCATGAGAAAACTTTCATGTCTGTTTTTGCGTTAAAAGCGGAATCTATTTGTTTATTTGAGTACCCATTTTTTTTCATTCTTGTGTAACGGTCAGAATTTTTTATAGCTCTGTTGTAAATTACTTCAATTTGTTCATCTTCTAAATCGTAAAAAGGAGCTGTTTCATTACTAGACTGTTCCTTAAAAAAGTAGCGTTGAAGAGTAGCCATGTGTTCCTGTACTGCCTCTTGCGCGTATTGCTGCATTCTAGAATCAAGGGTTACAAAAATCTTTAATCCGTCTCTGTTAATATTATACCGGTCTCCATTAGGTTTCGGGTTCTTCTTTACCCAATTTTTCATCACCTTTCTTAGGTGTTCTCTAAAATAAGTTGCCAATCCATCATTGTGGCTTTCAGGTGTAAAATTAATTTTTAACGACAATTTTTGGAGTGAATCTTTTTCTTGTTGTGATATAAATTGATTCTTAGCCATTTGAGCAAAAACAACATTTCTTCTAATAAGTGATTTCCCTTTTGAAATTTCTCTGTTAGGATTGTACTGCCTTGGGTTTTTTAGCATCGCTACTAAAATAGCTGATTCTTGTAAATCTAAATCCTTCGGTTCTTTCCCAAAATAAATTCTTGCAGCAGAACGAATTCCAATAGCATTAAATAAAAACTCTTGGGTGTTTAAATACATGGCAATGATTTCATCCTTAGTATATTGACGCTCTAATTTTACAGCAACTATCCACTCTTTAACTTTTTGAGTAAGTCTTTTGAAGGTATTGCTTGAAGCTCTTTTTGTAAATAAATTCTTAGCCAATTGCTGCGTAATTGTACTTGCACCTCCACCTTTACCAAATTTCACAATAGCTCTTGCTGTTCCTCTAAAATCGATACCTGAATGATTGTAAAATCGTTCGTCTTCAGTTGCTATTAAAGCCTTTACAATATTATCTGACAAGTCTTTAAATCCAACTGGAGTTCTATTTTTAAAAGCATACTTCCCCAAGGTCACACCATCTGAAGAAATTACTTCTGTGGCTAAATTTTTTTCTGGGTTTTCTAACTCTTCAAATGTTGGAAGTTCTCCAAAAACCCCCCAAGAAGCAAAGAGAAATATCAATAAAATCGTTGTGAAACCAACTAAAAACAGTGTCCAAAATCGTTTAATATACTTTTTTAAATTTTTTTCTTTCTTCTTTGCCATTCTAGTTTACTTTTTCAATTCTAAACCCAACATCTGTAATACCTGTTAATTTTTTAATTCCATTAACACTCCCATTTTTTCTCATCGCCTGCCAAATAAGCATCTTATATTTTCCAGATAATGGAAAAATACTATTTTGTTTTAAGAATAATCTACTGTGTTTTATTTCTGAAATTCCAGTGCCTAAGAATTTTCCGTTTTTATTCGCCATTTCATATTGTAATGTATCTACAATTTTCTTTCCACTTGGAAAAATAAGATGGGTAATTACGAACAAATTACTGTACCGATAATCTTTATTATTTCTGATATTCAGATATAAATTGTTTCTAGAAGTTGTATCAACAATTTTAAAATCGAAATTTATTGGAACATCTTGAAGCCAACTATTTTTTTCAAGTGATGTATACTTATCAAAAACTCGATCAGAATCGCAAGAAGTACAAATAGATAAAACCCCTAAAATAAGAATGATTCTCTTAGTCTTTTTGATTACTGTTACCATTTGGTTTGGATTTTCTTCTTCGCTTATTTTGTGAGTTATTCCGGGTATTGTTACTTTTCTGATCTTTTGGGTTATTATTTTTATCTGATTGTATTAATTTCTTAGGTTTTTCTTGCCTTTTGCCTTGGTTGGATTTTGCATCAACAGAAACTTTTTTCCTTTTACTATTTCTATTTCTTCTTCTGCTCTTTTTAGGAATATCAAAACGAGTTAAGCTATCTTGACCAACAACATTCTCAAAATCAACAGTAATAACCTCCTCTAGTTCAGATTCATATTCCTCTAAAGGAATTGAAATTTCATTATTTTTATTTAGGTCAATTATTTCTAACACTTGATCTAAACTTAATTTAAACCATTTTGATCTGTTTTCTTTGTAAGTATACCAAAGTGATTTTTTAAAGATATCCATTTTTACAAATTCAGCATCTCCTTTTTCTGTTTTTAAAATTTTCTCTTGTTTTGGAAAATCACTTAAGGCATCTAAATATGTATCTAACTCAAAATTTAAACAACATTTTAATTTCCCACATTGACCAGCTAATTTTAGAGGATTTAAAGACAATTGCTGATAACGAGCCGCTGTTGTTGATACTTTTCTAAAATCTGTTAGCCAAGTAGAACAACACAATTCTCTACCACAAGAACCTATACCTCCTAGACGAGCAGCCTCTTGTCTTGCACCTACTTGTTTCATTTCTACTCTAATAGAAAAAGCACCTGCAAAGTCTTTAATTAATTGCCTGAAATCTACCCTAGTATCTGCCGTATAATAAAAAGTTGCTTTATTTCCATCACCTTGATATTCTACATCAGAAAGTTTC
>MDTF01005040.1_pt1 | contig 21571 bp, 18 predicted proteins | sample 811191 | NCBI WGS metagenome assembly MDTF01 (sample SAMN05326649, study PRJNA326480) | marine metagenome | isolation source: seawater | place: Southern Ocean | collected 2011
GTGGATGCTCAAAATAAATTAGAAAAATTTAGAAAACTTAGTAAAGATTATTTATTTCCAAGTTTTAATACAATAGCTGGCACTGGTTCAAATGGAGCAATTGTTCATTATAGAGCAACCAAATTAGCCACAAAGAAAATAAGGAAAGAGGACCTATTTTTGTGTGATTCAGGTGGACAATATAAATTTGGAACAACTGACGTAACAAGAACAATTTGTTTCTCTCAACAAAAAAAATTTATAAAAGATGTTTATACCAAGGTATTAAAAGGACATATATCAGTAGCTCAATCAAACTTAAATAAATATAATACTGGTAAGAAAATAGACATTAGAGCTCGTAAATTTTTAAAAAAAGATGGTTTAGATTATGCTCATGGCACAGGTCATGGTGTTGGTTTTTTTCTAAATGTTCATGAAGGTCCACAATCTATAACTAAATACAATTCTATTAAAATTGAAAAAGGAATGATTTTGAGTAATGAACCAGGCTTTTATAAGAAAAATCATTTTGGAATCAGAATAGAAAATTTAGTTTATGTAAAACATTCTAATAAAAAATTATATTTTGAAAATTTAACATTAGCTCCAATAGAGAAAGATTTGATAAATTACAAGCTACTGAATGAGAATGAAAAAGATTATCTATTTAGATACCATTTAAATGTCTACTCAGAACATTCCAATTTTCTAAATAAAAAAGAAAGAAAGTGGTTAGCTAGTCTTATTTAGCATTTTCATCCATTCATACTGATTTATAATTTTAATATCTAAATCTTTAGCAAAATTAACTTTTTTTGTTGTGGGTTTTTCTCCTGTAATCAAATAATCAAGTTTTTTATTAACATTACTAACTATTTTTCCAGAATTTTGTTCAATTAAAGATTTAGCTTCAGCCCTACTAATTTTATTTAACTTGCCCGTCAACATAAAAGATTTATTTTTTAATAATCCATTTTTATTAACAGAAACTGCATTTGTAATTAAAAGATGTTCATTTAATTCTAATAAAACTTCAATATTAGTATTATTTAAAAAAAAATTTTTGATTGAATTAATTTGTGTTTCTCCAATTCCATCAATATTAGATAAATTTTTAATGTTATTATTTTCATGTAGCTTGAAAAAATTCTCTGATGACTTTACATGTTTTGCTATTAGTTTTGCATTTTCTTGTCCTATATGCCTAATCCCTATTGAATATATAAATCTTTCCAGTGATATTTTTCTTTTTTCTTCTATTGAAAATTTTAAATTTGAAACTGATAATTTACCCCAACCTTCTAATTCTTCTATCTTATTGTAATTAAGGTTAAAAATATCTTGAGGCAACTTAATTAATTTTAATTTCCAGAAATTTTCTACAATTTTTTTTCCAAAGCCATCGATGTTAAAAGCTTCTTTTGAAACAAAATGTTTTATTTTTTCTATAGCTATTTTCTCACAGTCATAACCTTCGCTTATGCATCTTCTTATTGCATCTTGTTTTTTAGTTATTTCATTGAAATCTTTAACAGTTTTACTACCACATGATGGGCATTTTAATGGGAAAATAAATTTTTTTGAGCTTTTATCTCTTTTCTTTAAATCTACTGAGATAACATGTGGAATTACATCTCCTGCTCTTTCAACGGTAACAGTATCACCAATTCTTATATCTTTTCTTATAATTTCATCCTCATTATGTAATGTTGCATTTGAAACAATTACCCCACCAATATTAACTGGTTTTATCTTTGCAACAGGTGTGAGTGCTCCTGTTCTTCCTATCTGAATCTCGATGTTTAGAATTTCTGAAATTGAATTATTTGCTGAAAATTTATGAGCAATAGCCCACCTGGGTGCATTAGCTGCAAAGCCTAGCCTTGTTTGTAAATCAAAATCGTTAACCTTGTATACAACTCCATCTATATCAAATGCCATCTCACTTCTCTTTTCTTCTAATTTTTTATGATTTAAAATTAAATTTTTAATACCTTTAATCTTTTTATTAAATAGATTTACCTTAAATCCCCATAATTTTAAATTATCTAGAAAATTTATTTGATTATTAATATTCATACCTTTTGCATAACCGTAGGTGTATGCAATAAATTTTAGTGGAATCTTGCTTGTAATTATTGCACTTTTTTGTCTTAGTGATCCAGAGGCAGCATTTCTAGGGTTTGCAAATTTTTCACTTATTTTTTTAAAATCTTCATTTTCAATAAATACTTCTCCACGTATATCAATTTCTGAAGGAAAATTTTTTGCATTTACTGACACTGGGATATCTCTAATCGTTTTTAAATTTTGAGTTATATCCTCTCCTTCGTGTCCATCACCTCGAGAAAGCCCTCTAATAAATTTTCCATTTATATAAATTAATGATGCTGAAATGCCATCAATTTTTGGTTCTGCACTATATTCAATAATATCACTCGTATCCCCAAGACTTAAAAAATTTAATATTTTCTTTTCAAAATTTTTTAAGTCTTCTTCATCGAAAGCATTTCCAAGTGAAAGCATAGGGATCTTGTGTTTTATTTTTTTAAAGTTTTTTGAGGGTTTAAAACCAACAGAATTAGTTGGTGAATCTTTGCTTTTCAAAAATTTATATTGCCTCTCCAAATCAATTAATTCTTTTTTTAATAAATCAAATTTTTGATCTGTAATGGTGGGCTTATTATTGTGATGGTAAAGAAAGTTATGTTTTTGAATATTTTTTATTTTTTTTAAATAATCTTTTTTAATTAAATCATCCTTCATGATTACTCAAAAAGTTTTTTAAATTTACTTGTAATTTTATTTTTTTTCTTTTTTACTTTTTTGATTTGATAGTTTTTATTAAAAATTTTGTATGACTTTTTATACCACTCTCCTGAAAGGTAATTATAACCTAAAAAATTAGCGTATTTTTTTGACTCCTCTATAAGACCTATCTTATAATGCAATTCAACTAATCGGTGCATAGCTTCCTCTGCATAAATTGATGTTTCATAATCATTTATAATATTTTTAAATCTATTAATTGCAGGTATCCACTTTTCTTTTTTAATATAATGCCTACCAATATACATTTCTTTGGCTGCCAAAACATCGTTAATAAATTCAATTTTAAACTTTGCATCTATTGCAAAATCTGTATTGGGGTAATTTGTGACAATATAATTAAATTTTTTTCTTGCTAAAATCAAGGGTTCTAAATCTCTTTTTTCATCTTCTATTGTTTCGTAATAACATATGGCTAATAAAAAATGTGCATAAACTAATCTTTTATCTGTTGGGTAAGTATTTAGATATCTTTCTAAATTAAACTTAGCGTCTGCATAATTATCTTGTAAATAAAATGCGTAGGACGCCATTAGAGCTGCTTTCGGTGCCCAGTCTGATTGTGGATACAGCAACTCTGCTTCTAAAAATTTTTTTGCTGAATAAAAATAATCCCTATTATTAAGGTTAACGTATCCTTCTTTATAAGCTGAAATCATTTCTAGCTCTTGATCTGTTTCCTTTATTAATGAAACTTCCTGCTTCTCAGCTGCACAAGAGGCTAATACCAGTAAGATACATAGAAGAGATGATTTATAAAATAAATTCATAGAAACATTTTTTATTGCTTTATTTATAATACAAAAAATGACTTATGCAATTGATCTTAAATGACCTTTATTGACATAAGTGTGAGGTATATTTTTTTCTTTAATTTCTAATAACGAGAAGTTGTTTTTATTTTGAAACACTTTTCTAAGTAATTGATTTGTGAGTTTATGACCACCTTGTGAACAAACAATTTTACCAATTATCTTATAGCCAGTTAGATATAGGTCACCCATACAATCTAAAATTTTATGATTAACAAACTCTTTTGAATTTCTTAGTCCACCTTCATTTAATATTTGATCCTTTTTTACAACGATTGCATTTTCAAGATTGCCCCCTTTTGCAAGTCCCATACCTTTTAATTTTTTTATATCCTCAAATAAACAAAAGGTTCTTGAATTATAAATTTCCTTTAAATCAGACTCATATACATTTATTGAATTTCTTTGGTTTCCTATGAGTTTATTTTCATATTTCAGCTCAAAATCTATATCCAGGCTAATTTTATTAGGTTCAATTGAAATAGATTTTTTTCCATCCTTAAATTCTATTTTATTTTCTATTTTAATGACTTTAATTGGCATGTTACTTGTTTCAATTTCAGCTTGGCTGATAGCTTGTACAAATAATTTTGCCGAACCGTCTAAAATTGGAACTTCTTGACTATCAATTTCTATCAATGCGTTATCGATTCCCATTCCAAATAACGCGCCCATTAAATGTTCAATGGTTGATACGCTTACTCCATGCTCATTAGAAATTGTCGTACAAAAGACTGCACTGCTAACATTAAAGAGATTTGGAATTACTATATTGTTATTTTTAATATCAATTCTTTTAAAAACTATGCCTGAGTTTGGTTCTGCAGGTTTAATTTTAAGATTTACTTTTAATCCACTATGAAGACCGACACCGCTGAGACTAATACTTTTTTTTATTGTTTTTTGACTTAGTGCGGACATGTAAAGACTTATAAATTGGGCAAATACATTAAGAAAAACAAGAAATGTTACAGGAAAATACTATTTAATTTATTTGAAAAAATGAAAAAGACTTTCAAAAAAACCCTGTTTTATTGATTTTTTTGGAATTACTTTAACCTCTTGCCTATTTAGACCTCCAGCTAGTTTTATAACAGATTTATAAATATCCATAGAGGTTTCCTCAATTAAGTCTATGTCGTTTAAAAGTGAGATATTTTCTTTAAATTCATTATCCAATATTTTTGACCCGTCACCCATTAGAACTATTTTAAAATGTTTTAGATTTAATAAATTTAATTCAATGGCTTTAGCACTTAATTCTAATATTTCTTCGATACGGGCAATAATTATTTTCTGAATTAAGACGGTGGATATATTTTTTTTTTTTAAAACTTCTGGGTTTTTTCCAAATGATAATTTTAAATTTTCGGCTTCGTGAGAATCAATTTTCAAGATTTTTGATATATCTTTTGTAATATGATTTCCACCTATTGGTAAAACATCTAAGAAAATAACTTCATTTTTATTGTAACAGGTCATTGATGTTTTATTAAATCCAATATCTATAAATGAAATGTTTTCAATTAAGGAAAAATTATCTATATAATTTATAGATTTTGCATAACTTGAACAAAAAATCTTATTAACTGAAATATCCAATTTAAAAAAAATTTTTTTATAATATTCTACTATTTCTTGGGGAAGGCAGATAAAAAAAATATCTAAGGATATCAAATTACAACTTATATCATCAGGCAAAAAGGTGTATTCAATTTCATCTATTTTATAATTTTTAATAATAATGTGAGTAATATTTATATTATTATAATTTCCTAAAATTTGCTGTTTAGCATCTTGTATTAAAAATTGAATATCTTTTTCTTTTAATTTTGATCCATCTAATTTCTTTGATATTGAAATACTAATAGACAGCATTTTTGGGCTGTCTATAATTAAATTCACTTCTTTCAGGTATTCTTTTGTATTATTTTCTATGGAAGAAACCATTTTTTGAATTTCTATTTCTATGTTTTCATGATTGAAAAAAAAATTACTTTCTTCATAAAAATAATTTTTAGAATTTTCTTTATTAAGAGCAATTGTTCTTAATTTAGAAGCACCACAATCAAAATACACATCAAAATTTTTATTACTCATTATTTTAAATTTAATTGATTAGAAATTCTTAAGTCTATAATTTCACTATCCTTAAATTGATAATCTTCTATAATTTTATTAGCTACATCAAGAGATGTTAGCAAATTATCTTCGGGTAGTTTAATTAAAATATCATTAACAGTTAAAATATCCCACCTATTAGATGGATAAAAAGATATAGATAGAAAGTCAGTAAAATTAAATTTAGATTTATCAATATTCTTTTTAAACTTTAAAAATTCTTTAGAATTAAATTCACCAAATATATATGGTAACATTTTATTATTTTTTTCATTTAAAATAAGCTTACCATTTGCTCCTACTAATAATTGACTATTGCTAGAAATTCTTGCAATGAGTTTCGTTGGTTTTATTTGTACTTCTAATCTTGAAGGATAAATTTTCTTAACACTATACTCTTCTACAATATTGTATTGTAGAATAACCTGATTAATCTTTTCTTTATCGATAGTTATAATATTTTTACTAAAAAGTTCATCAAGCTTGCTACTAATTTTCATGTTATCGTTTGAAGATAAACCCAGAACTTTAATATTATCAGTAAGAATATATTGATGTTTTTGACCTACTAAGTCTTTATTGCTTACTGTACTCAATATGAAAAAAAAAATTAAATATACTGCTACTTTTTTTTTTTTATCTATCAATTGAAGCATCTTTTAAAATCCATTCAATTAACCTTAAAAAACTTATACCCTCAAAAGCTGCAATTTCAGGAACTAATGATAGCCTAGTCATCCCGGGTTGAGTATTAATTTCTAACAAATAAGGTTTTCCTTTGTAAAATTTAAAATCCGATCTAGTTACCCCTCTGCAACCAATAACTTTATGAGCCTTAAAGGCGATATCAGTAATTTTTTTTTGGTCTTTTTTTTTAAGTTAACGGGTATTATATGTTTTGTGTTTGCATCGGGGTTATATTTAGCCTCATAATCATAAAATTTTCTTTTAGGTTCTAATTCAATTATTCCTAATTTTTTATTGCCCATTATTGCTACTTGAATTTCTCTGCCAGCAATAAATTCTTCAATCAAAATTTCTCTATAGATATTCATTAACTTTAAGTTTTTCATGAAATTTTTTTTATTACAAATATACACATGTACACTAGAACCTTCATTTATAGGCTTAATAACTACTGGAAATTTTAATTTTTTTTCTATTTTTTGAATTATATTTTTTTCGTCTTTTTGAAAAGTAAATTTAATATATTTTGGTGTTAATATTTTATTTTGTAAAAATACTTTCTTTGAGAGTTCTTTGTCCATCGCTAAAGATGATGCTATTACACCAGAATGTGTGTAAGGAATTTTTTGCGTCTCTAAAATGGCTTGAATATACCCATCCTCACCAAATTGACCATGTAACGCATTAAATATTACTTGTGGTTTATAAAGTTTAATTTTTTTTATTAAATCATTATCAGGTTCACACATAATAACTTTATATTTATTTTTTTGTAATTCTTTTGCTACTTCTTTCCCAGTTTCTAAACTGATAAATCTTTCCTTTGATATTCCTCCACACAAAATTAAAATGTTTTTTTTCATAATTATTCCAATATTTTAATTTCTTTTTCTAATTTAATCCCTGTTTTGTTTTCCACATTTTTTCTTACAAATTCTATTAATTGATACATATCATTAAAACTAGCGTTGTGCTTATTTACAAAGAAATTGCAGTGTTTGCTTGAAATATGAGCATCACCAAAACTTATATCTAATGGCACAGATTCTTTAATGAGTTGCCATACTTTTTTATTTGTTTGATTGATTGGGTTTTTAAAAGTACTTCCACTTGTTTTAATTTTTGTGGGTTGCGTGCTATCTTTTTTTTTTTTTTAACTGAATAATTTTTTTTTTAATTTCATTTTGATCTTCCTTTTTTCCTTTAAATGATGCACTTAAAAAAATTAAATCTTCTGGTAAATTATTATTTCTATACTCAAACAATACTTTATTTGCAGGGATGGTAATTACTCTTCCCAATCTATCTATGGCTTGGATTGAGATTAATATGTCTTTAAACTCCCTGTTAAAACAGCCAGCGTTCATTCTTAAGCCTCCACCTACTGTTCCTGGTATACAAGCCAAAAACTCAAAGCCACCAACTCCGTTTTCTGCAGCAAATTCGGATAATTTTTTATCGCCACAAACACTGCCAGCAACAATAATATCATTAGGTAATAATGAAATATTTGAAAAGTTCTTTCCTAATTTAATAACTATTCCATCGAATATATTATCTGTAACAAGTGTATTTGAGCCCGCACCTAAAATATAAATTTTTTTATCACCAAATTTTTTTAGAAATAAAACTAAATCTGGAAGTGATTCTGGTTTAAAATAAACCTTGGTTTTACCTCCAATATTAAACCAATTACTTTTTTTTAAATCATAATTAAAATAAAATTTACTATTGATACTATTGGAAAATTTTTTAATTTCTTCAATTAACATCATAATAATTTGGGTAACTCTTTCATCCACGTTGAAATAGTACCCGCTCCCATTCCAATAACTATTTTTTTTCCATGAATATTATTTTTGATAAATTTAGCCAATTCATACTGATCATTAACTAAAAATAACTTAACTTTAGAATTTTTAATAATATCTTTTGCAAAATTATTATAATTAAAACCTAATTTCATTTTTTCTCCCGCAGCATAAACTGGACACAAAATTACAACATCTGCTTTCTTGAACGATGCACTAAATTCTTTTTTAAGATCCTTTAATCTTGATATTCTATGAGGTTGAAATATGCATATTATTTCCTCCTTTTTATATGCGGCTCTTACTCCGCTCAAAACTTCTTTAATTTCTGTTGGGTGGTGAGCATAATCATCATAGTAGCTAACATTTCTATATGTAAAAATTTTGCTAAACCTTCTTTGAACACCACTAAATTCTCTTAATCCCTTTTTGATAATTTTTTTAGATATTCCAATTGTTGAGGCTACTGCTGCTGCTGCTGTTGAATTTCTAATATTATGAATTCCTAGGAGTGGAATTCTAATTTTATTAATTAATATATTTTTTTTTCCTGGTAGTTTAATTGATAAATCATATTGAGAAAATTCTTTTAACTGCTTTATACTCTTAATTTGAAACTGCGCTTTTGAACTAGTTCCATATGTATAATAATTTTTAATTTTAAGTTTACTTAGCAATTCAATATTATTTTTATCATCGATGCAGATAAATGATTTTCCAAATGAAGGAACTTTATTGATGAATTTTATAAATAAACTCCTTAGAACACTCATGGATTTATAAAAATCCATGTGCTCTCTATCAATATTAGTAACTATTGCATATGTTGGCGGCACGTGTATGAAGCTACCATCAGACTCATCAGCTTCTAATATGCACCAATCACTCTTACCTAGTTTAGCAGAGTTTTTTAATGAATTAAGAACACCGCCATTGATTATAGTGGGATCTAACTTTGTTTTAGAAAATATTGAGGCTAATAAAGACGTAGTCGTCGTTTTACCATGTGATCCCGTTACAACAATATTCTTAGTTAAAGAGACTATATGCGCCAACATTTCCCCTCTTTTGTAAATTGGAAGCTGTTTCCTTGTTGCCTCTAAAAGTTCTGGGTTATTTTTTTTTATTGCAGAAGAAATAACTAAAATAGTAGCTTTTTCAATATTATTTTTTTTATGTCCTATTAAAATTTTTATTTTATTTTTTTTTAATCTATCAATATTTTTATTATAAAAAATATCACTTCCCTGAACATTAAAACACATACCCTTCATTATCAAAGCAAGACCGCTCATGCCAATGCCACCAATACCAACAAAATGTATAACTTCAGTTTTTGCTAATTCAATCTTCATTAATAATAGTTATAATTTTTTGATTTATATTATTCCATGTATTTTGATAGTTAAAATTTTTCATGTTTTTTATTTTATTTAGATATTCTTCTTTATTTTCAATAATTTTAACCAATTTATCTGCTATAATTGTGTTATTAATTTCATTTTGATTCAATATCCAGTTACACCCAAGTTTTTGATAAAAGAGTGCATTTTCAAATTGATGATTATCTTTAGCGCTAAGTAATGGTATGGCAATATGAGGTATATTCAAATAAACCAATTCTGCTAATGTTGAAGCACCAGCTCTTGTAACACATATGTTTGATTTGATCATGAAATTAAAGACATTCTTGTCAAAATCGAATAGCTCATTTTCGATATTATTCATTAAATAAAATTTTTTTAAATACTTCTGATTTTTTAAACTAGATTGATGATAAATTTTTAATTTATATTTTTTAGAAAGTTTGATTATTGAATCGCTAACTAAGGTATCAAATAATTTTGCACCTTGACTCCCTCCTATTATTAGTAAATTAATCTCTTTATCTGCAATATCAGCAGTTTTAATCGAGTAGAATTCTTTTCTTAGTAAAGCCGGAATTAAGGAAATTTTATTTTTAAATTTATTTGGAAAATTTTTAATTTCATTAGAATAACTAAAAATTTTTATACTATGGTTAAGAAATAATTTATTTAACCTACCTAAAACCATATTTGGTTCAAACAAAAATAATTTTACATTGCAAATTTTAGATGCCACACATAATGGTAGAGACATGTATCCACCTGTTGATATTATTTTTTCTATTTTTTTACTTTTTAAGAAAAGATAAGACTTAAAAATTAAATACAATATTAATAGAATTTGAGCAGGAAATAAGAAAATATTTTTTGATATTTTGGGCACTTTAATAATTTGTATATTATATTTTTTTTTGTCTAAAAATTTAAGTCCTCTCTCATCAGAGCTTATAAAAATATTAAATTTATTATTTAAATGTTCGTGAAATATCATCGCAGGAACAACGTGTCCTCCGGACCCCCCTGTACTAATTAAAATATTTTTTTTCATGTTAATTAATTTTTCTTTTGGTTAGATTCAAAATTATACCTGATAAAATAGATACACCTACAATTGAAGAGCCTCCATAACTTAAAAATGGTAATGTCATACCTGTTGTTGGGAATAACCTTATATTAACACCTATATGAATAAATGCTTGGGCTAGAATAAGAGTTACTGATCCTACCAAAACTAGTTTTACTTTTTCATTTCTTTCTAAATATATCTTTTTAAATATGCTGTAGATGAAAAATAAGAATACAAATAATAATAAAATAATTACAACAACACCAAATTCTTCTGATATCACAGAAATGATATAGTCAGTATGTGCCTCTGGTACTTTATTTTTCAATGTACCTTCACCAATCCCTTTTCCAAAAAACCCGCCATTGGTAATTGCGTCTATTGCTTTTTCAGATTGAAAATTATGTGTTCCGCTACTAGGGTTGATAAATGACAAAATTCTATTTCTTATGTATTCAAATTTTGGAATAAAAAAGACCATATAGAGCAATGATATAAGTGAGATGCTAAAAAAAGTAAGAAAAACCATAAGACTTATTCCTGAGATAAATACTAAAGTTAACCAGGATAAAAAGATCAGCACAGTTTGACCAATATCAGGCTGTATCATCAATAAAAATAATATTGGAACAATAACAACTAAGCTAACAAGATATTTATAATAGATATTAAAATTTTTTTCACTACTTAGGGTGGTTGCAAGAAAAATTATTGTAAAAGGTTTAACAAGTTCTATAGGTTGAAATCTTGGTAAAAAATATATATCAAGCCATCGCTTGGATGAATTAACTTCCACACCCAGTATTGGTACTAAAAATAAAAAAAATAAAGAAATAAAAAACAAGAAGAGTGAGAATTTAAAAAGGTTTTTTTCACTCAAGGATGAAAAAAAGATTAATATGGTTATTCCAAGACAAATAAATACCAGGTGTTTAAAGAAGAAGAAATAATTATTTGTATCAAGCTTATCAGATACAATTAATGAAGTTGACGCTAAAGAAAAAAATAATCCAAGACTAAATAAAAATAATATTAATAAAAAAATTGGTTTATCAATATTTTTCCACCACACGTGGTACTTTCTATAAATTAAATTATTACTTAACATTTTTCAATTTTTGCATAAGGTTATTAAAGTATTTTCCTCTTTCTTCAAAATTCTTGAAACCATCAAAAGATGCAGCAGCAGGGCTAAAGAGAATAGTTTTGTGATTTTGATTGTCATTAATTTTTATATCTAAAAATATTTTCTTAATTAATGTTCTTAAATTTGTAAAAGATTCATAATTCATTATATTTCTTAATTTATTAACAAAAAAATTTGTGTCTTTTCCAAAAATATATGCTTTGAAATTTTTGCAATTATTTTTAGACAATAAAAACTTATCACCTTTTTTTGCTAACCCACCAACTATCCAATAAACATTGGACATTGATTTTAAAATACTTACTGATGATGAGAAGCTCGTAGCTTTAGAATCGTTGATAATTGTCAACTGTTTGGATTGAAAAATTATTTCCTGTCTATATTCCAGGCCTTTAAATCTGTTTAATATCTTAAATACATTTTCTTTTTTGATCTTTAGTATTTTTATTATCTCAAAAATAAAAGATAAGTTTTCTTTATTTCCATCTGTCATAAAATATGGGTTATTTATTTTTCTTAAGACTTTAAGCTCAACATACTTATTAATTTTAATTATTTTTGGTAAAAATTTATTTATTACTAATTGTTTTTTTATATAATGGTTACTTATATTTAAAATTGCATAATCTTTTTTTGTTTGATTTTTTATTAACCTAAATTTTGCATTAATGTAATTTTTTAACGTTTTGTGTCTCTCTAAATGATCTGGTGAAATATTTAATATTGCTGCAATGTTAGACTTAAAAAGCTTACTATACTCCAATTGATAGGAAGAGGCCTCGATTACAAAAACAGTTTTATTTGTTATTTTTTTTTCTAATAAAATCGGGTTTCCTATGTTACCTACTAAACGAACATCAATTTTTTGTCTTTTTAACACTTCGTATAAAATTTTTGCTGTAGTGGACTTTCCATTTGTACCCGTGATAGTGATATTTTTATTTTTATTATATAAACTATAAAAAATATCTAAGTCAGTATTAATCTTTTTCAAATTTTTTTTTAAAAACTTGCTAAGCTTACACTTGTCAATATTAATTCCTGGACTAACTATTATATAATCAATTTTTTTATTGATTATCTCTTTATAACTTATTATTTTTTTTTTTATTTCTATATCATTCTTATTAATATTTTTATCATCATATAAAAATATTTGATTTTTATTTTTTAGCAGCTTATATGTGGATAGACCACTTTTACCAATTCCATAAATTAAAATTCTTTTTTTATAAAAGATATTTTTTATACCTGACATTATCTTAATTTTAATGTGGCAAGTCCTATCATTGCAAGAATTATTGAAATAATCCAAAATCTAATCACAATTGTTGATTCTGCCCATCCTTTTTTTTCAAAATGATGATGTATAGGTGCCATTCTAAATACTCTTTTGCCTGTTAACTTAAATGATAGCACTTGAACAATGACCGATACTGCTTCTAGCACGAACAGCCCTCCTGTTATTGCTAAAACAATCTCGTGTTTTGTAATTATTCCAACCGCACCAAGTGATCCTCCTAACGCTAGTGATCCAGTGTCACCCATAAATATTTTTGCCGGTGGCGCGTTAAACCATAGAAACCCTAAGCAGGCTCCGATGATTGATCCACAAAAAACAGAAACTTCGCCCATCCCTTCAATATAAGGTATTTGTAAATACGCTGAAAAAACTACATTACCAGTTATATAACTAATAAAAGCAAAACAACCCGCAACTAATATAACAGGGACAGTCGCAAGTCCATCAAGTCCATCCGTCAAATTTACTGCGTTTGATGAGCCCACAATTATAAATACAGAAAATGGTATAAAAAACCATCCAAGATTTATTATTAAGTTTTTAAAGAAAGGAAAATATAGCTTTGTTAATTCCTCATGATCAGAAAATTGTCTCAATAAAGTTATACCAATTATCGCAATCATAACCTGAGAAATAATTTTAAATTTGAATGAAATACCAGACGAATTTTTATATTTAATCTTTTTATAATCATCGTAAGCTCCCAAAAGCCCAAAAGATGTAACAATAAAAAGTAAAAACCAAATATAGCTACTTGATAAATCCCCCCACAAAAGTATTCCAGAAAATAACCCTAAAAGTATAAGTACACCTCCCATTGTGGGAGTGCCTATTTTTTTTACAATATGCTCACTAGGTCCATCTTCTCTTATTGGGTCAAGGATTTTTCTTGCTGAAAAAAGTTTAATAAAAGGCGTTCCAATCAACAGGACTATAACCATAGACGTAAACATTGCTAAACCAGTTCTAAATGTGAGGTATTTAAAAACATTAAGAAAAGAGTATTGATCTATCAAATCTAGAATAAAACTATAAAGCATTCATTTTACCCATTTTTATATCATTTGTTAGCTTGTTAAGTCCTGTGGAGTTTGAGCCCTTTATCATTAAATAATCATTATTATTTATATTGTTTTTAATCAAATCAATTATTTGAGCGTTCTTTTTTAAAACCAAACCTTTTTTCTTATTTTTAAGATTCTTATAAGTCTCTTTTATATATTTCCCAATAACATTAACATTGCTAATAGATGTCCTGTTTATACTTTTACTGATTTCTACGTGTAATTTCTTTGAGTGCTTGCCTAATTCTAGCATGTCACCGAGTATTAGATGTTTTTTAGAATTTTTAACTTTTATCATATCAAAATTTTTTAATGCTGACTTTAGTGAAAGTGGATTTGAATTATAACTTTCATCTACGAGATAAAATTCTTTTCTAAATATTTTTATTTTTGAAATATCACCACGCCCACTAATAGTTTTATGATTATAAAAAATATTTTTATCCAGTTTTCTAACATCTTTAAAAATTGATATTATCGAAATTGCTGCTAATAAATTTCTTATGTTATTTTCAAAATTTGAATTTATAAAAAAATATTTTTTATAATTATTTATATTTATTAAAACTTTATATTTTAATTTATTTTTTTTAATTGAATCTAAATAAATATCTGAATTTTTCTTATTTAGGCTGAAAGAAAAAATTTTAATTTTTCTTTTTTTGACCATTTTTTTATGTAAATTATAAAATTTATCATCTGCATTTAAAACAATGCTACCTCCATCTTTTATATTTTTTATGATTTCAGATTTAGCTAAAGCAATTTGTTTGATGCTTTTAAAATTTTTGGCATGTGCATAAGAAATATTTGTTATTACACCAACATCTGGTTTGATAATTTTTGACAAATAATCAATTTCACCTTTTTTATCCATTCCAATTTCAAAAATCCCAAAATCATCATTTTGTTTTAAGTTAAATAAACTTAATGGAACTCCAAATTTATTATTGAACGATTTAGATGAATATGTGGTATTACTAATTTTATTAAGAGTTTTGCCTACTAGCTCTTTAAGTGAAGTTTTTCCACAACTCCCCGTTATAGCGATAATTTTACTAAATGTATTTTCTCTTAATAATGAAGAAGACTTTGTCAAAAAGTTTAAGGTATTTTTTACTTTTATCTCTCTTGATGCTGCCTTTGTTTTATTTGTCACAACTAGAGAGGCTCCCCTTTTAAAGGCCTCTTTTACAAATAAATTCCCATCTCTATTTTTTCCTTTAATTGCAAAAAATATATCATTTTTTTTAATTTCTTTTGAATTAATTGAAGAATGCTTAATTTTTGTTTTTAAAGGAATTTTATTTGATCCACTAATTTCTTTTAAAATATTTAATTTAATATCGGTTGATAATTCTTTATTTTTTATTTTAATATTTTTTAATATTTCTTTTTTATCAGAAAATGATTTCTTATTTTTTCCATAATCTTGAGTATTTTCATGTCCTTTGCCTGCTACTAATAAAATGTTACCAATTTTTAAATCAGATAATGCTTTTTTAATTGCTTCTGACCTATCTGGAATTTCTAAATATTTTGATTTATTAATCTTTTTTTTGATTGCTTCTCTTATTTTTTTAGGGTTTTCATCTCTTGGGTTGTCATCAGTTATGTAAATCCTATCGCATAAAGCGTTTGCAATTTTACCCATCATTAATCGCTTTGACTGATCTCTATTACCACCACATCCAAATACAATAGAAATTTTCTGACCTCTAAACTGCTCTTTTAGATTTTGTAGACAGGTTTGGAGAGCATCTGGAGTATGTGCATAATCAAGTATTACTTTGGAGTTATTTTTTATAATTCCAATTTGTTCTAACCTTCCACTAACTGGTTTAATTCTATCAATTACACTTATTACTTGCTTAAAGCTCAGTCCACTTTTTTTAGCTGCAAGCATAGCCATCAAAATATTTTTTACCTGTACTTTGCCTATTAAGCTTGTTTGAAATTTATAAACTTTATCCATATATTTAATTTTAGTTAATTGCTTATCTTGAAAATATTTATGAGAAATTATATTTAAACTGCTATTTTCGTTAGATATTGTTTCAATATTCAATTTTTTTTTGGATGCTATTTCTTTGATTTTTTTATATTCTGGAATCTCTATATCTGTAATTATATTTGATTTTTTTTTTAATAATTTTTCAAATAAATATAGTTTTGATTTAAAATAATCATTAAAATTTTTATGATAGTCTAAATGATCGTGTGATAAATTAGTAAAAATTCCAGTCGTAAACTTTAAACCATCTAATCTATGTTGTTTGAGACCGTGGCTTGAGGCTTCCAGTATTACATTTTCAATTTTTTTGTTTTTTATTTTTTTTAAGTAATAACTTAACTTAATTGGATCAAGAGTGGTATTGGATACTATCTCTTTATAACTTCCCGTGTTAACGCCTAACGTTCCTATTGATGCAACCTTCTTTTTATTTAATTTTAGTATTTGAAAATAAAAATCTGCGATTGAAGATTTGCCATTAGTTCCAGTTACCGCGATTAAGTTTTTTGGTTTATTCCAGCAAATATCATATGCTATTTGAGATAGTAATTTTCTTATGTTTGTTGATTTTATATAAAGTATATTATTTTTTATACCTTCAAACTTTTGATTTGAAATAATTGTTTTTGCTCCACGTTTTATCGCACTATCTATAAATTTATTTCCATCTGATTCATTACCCTTGATTGCAAAAAAGATATTATTTCTCTTGCACGTTAAGCTATTAAAGCTAATTCCTGAAAAATAATGCCCTTTATACTTTGATTTTATTTTCTTAAAAAATTTACCAATCAACATGTTTGGATTAATTTTCTATATATTTTGTGGCTAAAATAGGCCCAATTTTTTCTATAATTTTGCCTGCTGCTTCAACCGAAGTCCAACCGGCAGTATTAAATGGTGTGCCTTTAAGTGGTGGTGAACCATCCCTATAGTGATAAATGTATTCACTATTTGTTTTGGGTGATTCCAGCATTACTATAAAAACATATTTCGGATTTTCTGTGGGAAAAATTGATGCAAATGTATTAATTTTAGTATTAGAATATTCTTTATTAATCACTTGCTCTGCAGTTCCTGTTTTACCTCCCACTTGATAGCCTCTGACGTTCCCTTCCCTTGCAGTACCTTCTTTAGTCGTTACAATTTTTCTCAGAATATTATTCATTTTGTCTGAAACGCCCTCTTTTAAAATTTTTTTTCTTTTTTGCTTTTTATCTATATTCTTTTTTATCAATGTCGGTTTAATATCATAACCACCATTTGTAACTATTGAGTAACCCTTAGCTAATTGTAAAATTGTAGTTGTTATACCATGACCATATGCGATTGTTTCTAATTTACAACCTTCATGCCAATCTATTAACTGTGGTCTTCCCACTTCTTCTATATCAAAAACTATCTTACCTAGAATACCAATATTCTTTAAGAATGATTTATGCTTTTCAATTCCTACTTTTCTTACAATCCTAATTGAGCCTATATTTCCTGATCTTATAAGAATTTGCTCGACTGTTAAATCAGATGGTATTTTATCATCATACTCACCAATACGATGTTTTTTTCCACAACTGATAGTTTTTTTGGAGTCTAAAAATTCTGTATCCGGTTCAATCAATCCTTCATTTAGCCCAGACGCAACTGTAAAAGTTTTAAAAACTGAGCCTAACTCATAAACACCTTTTGTAACTCTATTAATATAATTTACATCTTTAATTGTTTCTCTCTTATTTAAATTAAAATCAGGAAGGGAAACCATTGAAAGTATATCCCCATTATTTACATTCATTAAAATAGCTGCACTTCCTTTGGCTCTAAATATCTCTTGAAATTTTAATAGTTCTGATCTTATTAAAAATTGAATATCTGTATCTAATGTTAATCTAAGTGGTTCTTTCATTTCTTTTAATTGTTTATCAAAAGATTTTTCTATACCTGAAATACCATTATTATTGTCGTCTATTTGGCCAATAATATGACTAAATAAATTATCCTGGGGATATAAGCGTATTAAGCTTTCCTCTGATGATATTGATTTATCACCAAGGAGCATTAACTCTTTATATCTCTTTGGTCTGATATTCTTTTCTAAATAAAAAAATTTTTGTTTATTTAAGTTTTTTTTTATTTTAGAAAAATTTTTATTTTCATAAATGTGATTTAACATTAATAATAAATGTTCTTTATCAATTACATCTACGGGTTTAATTCCAACATTAATCGAACTTACCGTTTTAACTAAATAATTTCCATTTCTGTCAATTATATCAGCTCTATAATTTTTCTTACTAAATACTGGTCTTATCTCTTCGGTGTTAGGCTTTAGCGAACCAAGATGAAGGAGTTGTATCGAATAAATTATTGAAATTGTTAAAAAAACAAAAAAAATAAAAGCAACTCTATTAAATTCTATATTTAAATTTGTCTTACTTTTTCTATATGAAAATTTATTTTCATATTCTTCCAATATTATATTTTTTTTATTCATTACTCTTACTTTTTTCTATGAAATCAATGACCTCTAAATGAGAATCGGTAATTATTATTTTTTTTACTTTAGTAATATCCGTCTTCATTAGATCATTTTCAAAATATTGTGATTGATATTGAATTAATTTTTCTGGAGAACTTAGGTAATTATATTCTAGCACAACGTCACTCAATTCTACTTTTAATGATCTAATATTTTCATTTATATTAAAAATTTTATCTTCAATTTCTTTTGTAGAATTTTTTATTAATGATGTGCTTAATATTAGTGTTAAGATAAATACTAATCCTATTTTTTTCATAATTTTTGTGAAAAGTTTTCAATTTCAATTAATTCACTAAACTTTTCCAAAATATCAGTTTCAAATTCATAAAAATTTTCTTTTTTTATTACATATCTCAATTTTGCTGACCTCGAGGGTGGATTTTCATTAATTTCTTTTTCCGTTGGTATTATTGGTTTTTTATTCATTGCTTTGAATAGATTTACCTGCTCTTCACCTTTCGGCATATATCTAGAAATACTTTTATTTTCTGACAAACTTTTAAAGAAATATTTCACAATCTTATCTTCTAGTGAATGAAAAGTTACAACGACAATTATACCATCTTTTTTTACAATTTTTGCCGCACTTATAAGTCCATAAATTAATTCACTAATTTCTTTATTAACAAATATTCTTAATGCTTGAAAAACTTTTGTAGCACTGTGTGTTTTATAATTTTTTTTCCTTTTTGATGATTCTATAATTCTTACTAGTTCTTCTGTGGTTATTTCTCTAGTTTCCCTATCTTCTACAATGTTGTGTGCTATTCTTTTACTATCTTTTTCATCTCCAAAATATTTAAAAATTTTAGCAAGTTCTTTTTCACTTAAAAGATTTATTGCTTCTTTTGCTGAAAAATTATTAATACCCATTTTCATATTAAGTTCACCAATAGATTCAAAAGAGAGACCCTTCTTAGGGTCTTTTATTTGAGTATAAGAATAACCTAAATCAAAAATTGCAGCTTTTATGTTTTCTTCCTTTAACTTTAAATTACTGAGTTGACTAAATTTTATATTTTTAAATAAAAATCTATTTTTAAATCTATTTTGTATTTCTTCAGCTTTTTTTAGGCTTTCTAAGTCTCTATCTAACCCTATTACTTTTGTATCTGGATAATCTAAGATTTTTTTTGTGTACCCACCTTGACCAAAGGTGCAGTCAATAAATGTGCCACCATATTGAGGGGTAATAATGTTAACTATTTCAGTTAACAATACCGGGTAATGATTTTTTATATCCGGTATTATGATGGCTGTCATTTGTTCTTTTAAAGACCATTAGTTTTTTTGTCTTCTTAAAAATGCTGGAATTTCTAAATCATCATCTTCAGAATTATCTTCACTAATTTCTGTTGATAATAAATCTTGAGTTTCTGCACTCTCGTTCTCTGAACTAAATAAATCTGGTGATGGCTCTTCTTCAATACCAAAATTTTCTAACCCATTAGAGGTGTGTTCTCTTTTAACTGAATTTGCCTCTTCTATCTCGCTCATTTCATTTAAGGCTTCTTCTGCAAAAGATTTTTCATACCCATTTATTTGATCATTCTCAGTAATGTTTTTTGCTTCTGAGTCTTTATTACTGATTGATTGCTCGCTCATCATTTGTGAAGAAACTGCACTTAATTCTGGGTGTGCAATAACTTCATTTTCCAGTTTTAGTGCATTTGCCCCATGAGTTACTGGAGTAGACATTGTTGTCGAAAAATTAAATGACTGCGCCGATCCGTTGTTTCCAAAATCTGAATAGCCAGGGTTTCTATTCTGTATTCTGTGAACCATATTAATTACAGATTTTGCCTCTGGTTGTTGTCCGTCTAATGAGGTTGCAACAATTGAAACTCTCATTTTACCGTCAAGTTCTGAGTCAGTGATAGCTCCAATAATTAACTCTGCCTCAGGATCTACTTCTGCTCTTACTTTGTTTACAGCTTCATCAACCTCAAAGAGTTTAAGGTCTTTACCACCAGTAATATTTATTAATAATCCTTTAGCACCTTTTAATGTGTAATCATCAATTAATGGATTGCTAATTGCCATTTCAGCAGCCTTTAAAGCTCTGCCTTCTCCCTCAGCTTCTCCAGTACCCATCATTGCTTTACCCATTGAAGCCATTACAGTCTCAACATCTGCAAAATCCAAATTAATCAGACCCGGTCTTACCATTAAGTCTGTAATACTTTGAACTCCGTGCATTAAAACTTTATTTGATAAATTGAATGAATCTTCGAATGTTGTTTGTTCATTTGCAATTTTAAATAAATTTTGATTTGGAATTACAATAATCGTGTCTACATGTTTTCTTAATTCTTCAAGACCCTGTTGTGCTCTTCTCATTCTTGAGGGACCTTCATATAAAAAAGGAAGTGTTACAACACCAACTGTTAAAATATTTAATTCTTTTGCTGCTCTTGCAATAATATGTGCAGCTCCTGTGCCGGTTCCACCACCCATTCCAGCAGTAATAAAAACCATATTTGCACCTTGTAATATATTTACAATTTCATTTAGAGACTCATCTGCTGCTGCTTGACCAATATCTAGTTTAGCACCTGCACCCAAACCTTTTGTTAAATTTATGCCAATTTGAACTCTTCCTTTGGCTTTACTTAATTTTAAATCTTGAGCATCTGTATTTACCGCAATGAACTCTACTCCTTGTAATCCACTATCAATCATTTCATTAATTGCATTTCCGCCTGCTCCACCTACGCCCATAACTAATAATCGTGGTTGTAATTCTTTTATCTCTGGTGATTTAAAGTTAATTGTCATTTTTATTTCCCCTCATTGTTATTAAAATGTTTTTCCCATTTAAGACTTGCACGA
>MDTF01019032.1_pt1 | contig 21527 bp, 18 predicted proteins | sample 811191 | NCBI WGS metagenome assembly MDTF01 (sample SAMN05326649, study PRJNA326480) | marine metagenome | isolation source: seawater | place: Southern Ocean | collected 2011
CTGGATATGTGACTAGTTAAAATATTAGCAAAATCAAAATCATTTGATACGCTTGATGGATCTGACATTTTAACTCCATCAATAAAAACAGTAGAGTATCTTTTAGGCAAACCTCTTAATTGAATTGCTGATGACGTTCCATGTCCTCCACTTTGAAAAAAATTAGCACCTGTTGTAGATGTACTCAAAGCATCCCCTAAAAAATATTCAGTAGAATTATTAAAAAATTTTTCATCAAGAATAGTTGTAGATGTACCTACAGATGATAAAGATTGAGGTTTTTTACTGGCAGAAATAACAATTACAGGAATTTCTTTAGAAAAAACTGAGCTTGAAACTAAAATAAAATATATAAATACTAATACTCTTAACACCATTTGGCACATCCTTTTTTTAGATTCCTTTAAAAACAAGGAACCTGTTAATTTATGCCGATGTTAATTTTAATTGTAGAACTAGACTTTTCCTGGCCATCATTCAACAACGGACTATTTTGGGTGGCGCTCCGACTTTACGGTTGCAGGCACAGCCAATGTATTTCACACTGATTCCCCACTATGCAGTTTCCTGCATTACCAAAACATGTGTTTATTACCATAAATTTTTTAAAAGAAAAGCGAATATTTACCTATATTAAAAAAAACTTGAATCATAAATAAATTATGTATAGTAATTATTACAACTTAACCTTACAATACTTAATTAATGGGAAAAATTGCAGCTAAAAAAGTTTTTAATCCACTTTCTGAAAATGAAAAAACTGGAAAAGAAATTCCCTCATTATATGACGAATCGATAGTTCCAGGCTCAAGAAAAAGAGTTTTATTGATCAAGGTTCCGTACTGTATTCATCCTGGTTCTGATATGTTCCAAGAATCTTTTAGTGAGGAAGATCTTAAAGTTCAAGAGCAAATCCAAGAAGATGAAACGAGCTCTAGTCTTAATTCACAACATACTGAAGAGCAAAAAGAAGAGCAAAAAAAACTTCAAGATGTTAAGACCAAAACACCTTTTAGACCTATTCCATCATTAGCTCTTGCTACCTTATCATCATTTTTTGAAAAATATAATACTCACGGCTATAAATTAAAATGTATAGATGTTAACCTAGCAGCATATGACGATAGCGAAGATTCTGGAAGTGAAAATGAAAACGAAATTAAGCACATTGATACACAGCAATATATCAAAATACTTGAAAATATAATTTCAAAAGAAAGCTATGATATTTTAGCTATTTCAGCAATGTTCGTAATGTCCCAAAAATGGGTTGATGATGCAGTTAAATTTTCTAGAAAACACAAACCTGATGCAAAGATAATGATAGGCGGAGGGTACCCAACTATTTATCCTGAGTATGTTTTAAAAAAGCATGATATTGACGCTTCAATAGTTGGCGAAGGAGACGACACCTTTTTACATGTGGTTAATCGTTTTAACAACATAGTTGATGAAGAATTTAATAAACAATTTGATTTTGAAGGTTACGCAGCCAAAGATAAAAATAAAGAAATTTTTTATGCCCCTAGAAAAAAAGGTTTTATAGATTTAAAAAAACTTCCAGCAGCTAATTATGGATGGCTAGATTTAGAAAATTACTTCAAAAAAAGTGGACAAAAAACATTACCACTAGAAGCGAGCAGAGGATGTCCTTATGGATGCACTTATTGTAATACATTTATTTCATGGGGAAAAAGTGTAAGATATAAAGATGTAGATAGCTTAATAGATGAAGTTGCTGCATTACAAAATACACATAATCCAGAGATACATTTTGTTGATGATAATCTTTCTTTTGACAGAAAATGGACAATGGAATTTTTAGATAAATTAATAAAAAGAAATTTAAAATTAAATGTGAGTTGTGCAAACTTTCACTATAAAAGGCTAGATGAAGAAATCTTAGAAAAACTATTCGCAGTAGGAGTTAATGAAGTGAAGTTTGCTTTAGAATCTGGAGCTGACTCTACAAATAAGAGAATTCACAGAGTATTGGATTTAAAAAAAGCTAAGAGATTAATCGATTTTTGTAGATCAAAAAATAAGTCAAGTGTAACTTTTTGGATGGTTGGTTTCCCAGGAGAGTCAATAGAAGAGCTTAGAGAGACCTTTACAGCAGCTAGAGATACAGGGTCTACAAAAGTTATTTTCTCAATGGTAATGCCTTATCCGGGTACTAAACTTTATGAGGAAGCAACAAGTGCATCGGCTTTATCAGTTGATACTAAAAGCTCATCGGTAAAAAATATAGATGAGATGATAGATTTATTTTTATATAGAAGCTCAAAAAGTATAGTTAAGTCAAAGCAGTGGAGCACGGAAACAATTAATAATTTAATGTATGATGCAAATATAGATCTTAATTTTATAAATAGTCCAGGTCTAAAAACTGATTATGAAAGAGAATTTTTAATGATGGAAACTCTAAGAGTTTTAAAATCAATACCAGAGCATGCAATTGCAAATATTCTTGTTGGATATCTTTTTGAATTAAAAGATGATGCTATTCATAGTAAATTTTACTATGATCAAGCAAAAAACATATTTAAAGTACAAGAGCACAAAGATACATTCTTAAAATACTTGCACTGGGATAGCCCAGTTATTAAAAATTTCTTAAATTATATTGAAAATGAAGATTTCGCTTTCACCACAAAACTTCTAAATGAGAAAAATGTTAAAGATAAAAATAAAACAAACATTAACCATTACTATTATTAGAATATTTTAACTAAAAAGTAGTTTTCATATAAAAAGATCAAATAAGCCAAAACATCTAAATAAAGACTTATGAGTCAAAAAAATAAAATGTTTGATTTAATAACTAAATTATACCCAATAGATAGATGTCTTACAGGAAAAGGAGTTAGACATACTTTAAAAATTTTGAAAGAAACTCAATCAAAATTAAAAATTAAAAGCATAAAATCTGGAACTAAAGTTTTTGATTGGATTATTCCCCCAGAATGGAATGTAAAAAATAGTTTTATAATAACTCCTGATGGAAAAAAAATTTGTGATTATAAAAAAAATAATTTACATGTAATTCAGTACTCAACTGCTGTTAAAAAGAAAATGAATTTAAAAAATTTAAAAAAATTTTTATATTCAATACCCAGCCTGCCAAATGCAATACCATATCTTACTTCGTATTATAAAAAAAGATTCGGTTTTTGTATTTCAGAATCTGAAAAAAAAAAATTAAAAAAAGGCAATTACAAAATACATATAGATACCACCTTTAAAAAAGGGGTATTAAATTATGGTGAAATTTATCTACCAGGTAAAAGTAAAAAAGAAATTTTCTTATCAACAAACATCTGTCATCCATCTATGGCAAATAATGAGCTATCTGGTCCTGTAGTTACGTTGTTCTTATCAAAATGGATTGGAAGTTTAAAAAACAGATATTATTCTTATAGAATAATTTTTATACCTGAAACAATTGGATCTATTTCATATTTAAAATTCAATCTTGAGGTAATGAAAAAAAATATAGTTGCTGGATTTAATATTGTATGCGTAGGTGATGAAAAAAATTACTCATATATACCTTCTAGGAGTGGTGATTCAGTAGCGGACAAAGTAGCTTTGAAAATTTTAAGAAAAAAAAAGATTAAATTTAAAAGCTTTAGTTGGCTTGATAGAGGTAGTGATGAAAGACAATATTGTGCACCAGGTGTAGATCTACCTATTTGCAGTATTACAAAATCAAAATATGGCGATTATAAAGAGTACCATTCTTCGTTAGATGATTTAAATTTTATTAGTAAAAAAGGTTTAGGTGAAAGCTTGGATTTATATAAAGAAATAATCTTAGAAATTGAAAAAAATTTATACCCCAGAGTAAATGTTACGTGCGAACCCTTTTTATCTAGAAGAGGGTTACATCTAAATCTTGCTAGAAGAGGTATAAATAACCTGTATCAAAATATTTTAAGCTATGCAGATGGAAAAAAATCATTAATTGAAATATCAAATCTTTGTAAATCTAACCTAGCCACTTGCAAAAAAGCATTAACAATATTAGACAAAAAAAAATTAATTGAATTATAACTCTTCAAAAGTTGAGTTAAATTAATATTAATAAGTAAAATAAAAAAATATAGATAAAGAAATTAAATTTTTTCGGCGATAGAAAACATCACAGTAGATTTCCCTCTTAAAAATATAGGAATAGGCAAGGTCGTATCATTTCTTGCAATTAATAAATACCTTGCAAAAAAGAAGTTAAAGGGCAATTTCCATAAGAAAGGACTTTTTTTTACAATCCATGGAAGAATTTTTATATTTTGATAGCCATGTAATTCAAGAATATTATTTAATTTTGCAACAGTAAAAGGATTGACGTGAGTGGGATCATCATAAAATTGTTTATAATCATATTGAAAATTAGGGGTAATTAAGATCAGTTTTCCACCTGGTTTCAGAATTCTATAAGTTTCATTCATTAGATTAGAAACATCATTTAAATGTTCAATCACAGAATTGCATGTAATAAAATCTATACTATTAGACACCTCAGGTATTTTTTCATTTTCAAAATTTATTGTATCGTAGTCATAACCTTTGGAATTAATTTTTTCTCTTTCAAGTAATTTCAAAAAAGCACCATCACCATAACCAAGGTCTAATGTTTTGGAGTTAACTTCTATTTTTTTATTATAAAAAGTTTTTAAAGCAGAATTAAAAGTATCAAAAACTCTTTTGGCATTATTAATTTGATGAATAGAGTTTTCTGTATTTCTTAAAGCTTTTAAATATTTATCTTTCAAAAAATTTTTCATATGGAGTATTGAACTTAAGTTATAATGCTAAAAAGTTCATTAAAAAATGAAGATTTTCATCATAAGTATTAGGTTTTCTAAAGTAATGTATATCCTCCTCAATGTTAGTCCAAACAACATGACGTGTAAGAAGTGCAACCAACATAGAATAATCCATTTTAAAAATTTCATATTCCTTACCTAAATCAATGTTTTTTTTATGTTTAATTACTTTATTTGTTTTCATATTAAGTTTGTAAAGCCAGGATTTTTCAAAAATATCAATATAAACTAATTTTTTTGGAATCTTCAGCTCTCTTTTTAATCTGCTTGAATTAAGATTAGTTAATGCTTTTTCAAGTGACTTGGTTAAATCTATTTCATAATTCTTTGTGATATGAAAATCTTTATTTATAGTAAAATTATTTTTTTTTTTACCTATCTTATTTAAATATTTTTGATGTTTATTAAAATAGTTGTCAACAAATTTTCCTTTAAATATTTTATTTTTGAAATCAAATGAGCATTTAGGTGACATAAGAACATAATTAAAATTTAATTTTTTTTTTGCAAAAGTGACACATTTTGTTTTTGTTCCAATTCCAGATCCATAATTATAAAACTTTGTTTTTGACCCACCCATTAATACTTCTCCAGCAAAGGGGATAACATAGTTAGGTTTTATTTTTTGAATATATTTTATAAAATTTTCTTGCGATTGTATTATCTTTTTATTGTGCGCTATTATTTTTTGTCTTTTATTAAGATTATCATAACTCATTGGATACGCCCCAAAGCCAGAATATGGTAAAAAAGCTAAATCAATATTTTTAAATTTATTTGCAATACGTTCACTTTGTTTAAAATTAGCAATGTTGTCATTAAGATTTAAAATTTTATAGTTATCTAATTGAAAAAAAGATACAGAATCTAATTCAGGTGTTGTTTCGGAAGGTTCTAAATAGCAGAAATCATTAGAATTAAGCTTGATAAGATTATTATCAGAGACAAGAATATTTTTAAAACCTATTTGTTGCAAATTTCTTTTTAAAAAAGGGTTTTTGAAGTTTGCTATTATTATAGGGGTTTTTTTATCAAATAGATTAAGAGTTGTTTCGTCAAAATGATCTGGGTGTGAGTGTGAAATGTAAATATAATCTGGAGATAAGCTGGCAATATCTTTTTTCTTATATTTATTTTCTGGAAAGTTATAATAATTTGACTCAGAAATATTATCAAAAGTAATCCATGGATCAAATAAAACTTTTGTATTTTTAGTTTTTAAAAAGATAGAGGCATTACTAATATATTTAATTTCCATATATGCTATTTTAAATTAGTTGAAATTCTATAATAATTGTATCTCTAATGTAACTTTCATTTCTATTACCTCTATGAATGCCATTGCCATCAAAAAAATAACAAGTACCTCTTTTACCTGTCATTGCTTTTTTTTCATATTTACTTAAAATTGGATCATTATCATCAAAAATTTTATTTTTAGGTGTATTAAATAACTTATGAGTTTTAGTAAGATATTCTGTTTTCTGACCATTTTCATTCATATCACTCAACAACAAATAAAATTTAAATGATTTAATTTTGCCATCATGGTGCCACTGATAATTAGCAAAATTTTTGCTTTCCATAGGGAATATTCTTTTACCACCAACAGCTCTCCTACAAGGAGCTCCATTTAAATAATTATTCGCTAACTTCTTATAGAATTTTTCATCTAAAAAAAATTTTTTTAAAACATTATTTTTAATAAAATCTTCATCCTCAATTTGACATTGATTTCTTTCATTTGTAATTTTATTTTCCATTTCTAAATTGAAGTTTTTAGTTATAATTTTTAAATCATTTTCAGTAAAATGATCTTGAATTTCTGAGATGCCATATTTTTGTACTTCTGAGATAATTTTATCTATCTTAGGATATTCTTTTTTTTTAATGTTATAATATGATCCAAACATAATTGACCTAATTAACGATTTAATTTTTAATTTAATATATCTATGATCCATAAATAATTTTAATTTCCAATGCTCTTTAAAACAATTTTTTCAAAGTTACTTAATGCTTTAAAAGACTTATCATTAAGATCTTTACTTTTTAAAAAAATATCAAACCTTTTTTCGATTTCTGTGAGTAATTGTACTGATTTAAGGGAATCAATCCCCAAGTCTTGAAAAGATTTTTTGTAATTAAGATTTTTTTTAAATTCGATATCAACATATTTTGAAAAAATCTTTTTTAGCTTATCTTTATCGTTAGACATTTATTTTTGAATTATGATATTTTTGTAAGTTTTGATGATTTTATTATTTAAAATTAATACTTCATCCGGAATATCATGGCTCAAAAATAAAATCAAGCTAGCAGATAATCCATATGATGAAACATTTGGTATATAAATAATATCATTCACATTTAATTTATTTGTATAAGCTGATCTTGTCCAGAAATCTAAGGGCGTGCATAGTGGACCGACAATATTAATAGTTTCCTTTTTTTTTGTTTTCCTGCCCAATATTATTATCTCTGGATTTAATTTTGGAAGACGATTAATTGATGACATGCCCGCAAGGTGATTTATTCCACTATCTAAAATTGCATATTTTTCTTTTTTTGATATTTTTTTATCTATTACTTTGCAAATTAAACCACCACAGCTACCTACTAAATACCTGCCACTTTCAAATATTATTCTCATTGTGTGAATTTCATTTTTTCCAAAAGTTCTAATTAATTCATTATTAAGAATTTTTTTAAGGCCTGAGTAATCAATTTTTTTTTGATTCCGTCCATAAGGCGATGCAAAACCACCACCTAGATTTAAAATAGAGATTTTAATTTTTAGTAAATTTTCCATCTTCTTTGATAAATCAATACAGCTAGAAAATAATTTAACTAAACTTCCCGTATCTTTTGTATTTGATGCAGAATAAAAATGAAATCCACATATTGTAATATATTTAGATTCAAATTTTTTATAATTTTTCAAAAAAAACTTATAGTCAATTCCAAATTGTGATGATGTTCCCATCATTTTTATACTAGAATTAATCTTAATTTCTTCTGGGTTAATTCTGATTATACATTTGATTTTTTTTTTATCTTGTCTGCAAATTTTCTCTAAATTAACAAATTCATTTATTGATTCCAAAGAAATTATGCCAATTTTATATTTTATGCTATTTTTTAAATCTTGAATTGTTTTTGCTGGGCCAGTAAAAATAATATCTTTACATTTAACACCTGCTTTTATCGCAAGATTTATTTCACCCCAAGAGGAAGTTTCTATTTTTGCTCCACATTTATAAAGATGTTTTACTACCCCTATATTGGGATTTGCTTTCATGGAGTAATAAATCTCAGAATAATTGGGTAATGAATTTTTCAAATATTTGTATGAATTTGAAATTTCATTAAGATTATAGATATATTTAGGAGATTTATAGTTTTTTAAAAATTTTTTTAATATGGCAATTTTCATTTTATTTAATATTTAATAGTTTTTTTTCGTCTATTTTCCCACGATTATTTCTTGGAATTTTTTTTAAAATAAAAATTTTTTCAGCAATTTTATAAAAATCCAAGTTTTTCTTAATTTTTTTGATTAGTTCTATTTTACTCATCTCAGTTTTAATAAAAAAAGAATATTTTTTTTTATTGTTTGGTATTATTATTGCTAAATCTTCAATATTTCTTATATCTTTTAAATTGTTTTCTACTTCAAGTTTACTAATCCTATAGTTTTTATTTTTAAAAATATCATCTTTTCTACCAAAAAAATAAATAAAACCCTCTTTATCTATTTTACACACATCACCAGTATATAATCTAGATACATCCTTATTAATCTTGGTAAATTTTTCTTCTGTTAATATTTTGTCCTTGAAATATCCCTGCATAACATTTTTTCCTTCTATTACCAACTCTCCTTTATCATTATTAATCATTCTTTCTTTTTTCTTATTTACAACCCAACATTTTGTTGATTTGAGGGCTTTACCAACAGAGTTAATCTTTTTAGGAAACTTATTATAATCCAAAATAGAAACTCTTTTACATTCAGTTAAACCATACATTAAAAATACTTTTAACTTTTTATTAATAAGTTTTATGTTTTCAATATATTTTTTAGATATTGAAGATCCAGTGTTAGTTATAATCTTTAATTTTATATGATTACTGGGATATCTTTTTATAAGATTTAAATAGTTAATTAACAGATTTTCAACTAGTGGAAGACAATTAATATTATTCATTTTAATAATATCAACTAATCTTATTCCCACCTCATCGGTATTACCAAGGTAGAGGTCTGAATTACTTTTAAAGGCTAAAAAAATTTGATAAAGTCCATAATCAAAAGATAGAGGCAAAAAACATCCAATTTTAACATTTTTATATTTAAGAAATTCTAAAATTTTAGTTGTACTAAATATTATATTCTGGTGATTAGACATAACACCTTTTATTGATCCCGTAGAACCTGATGTGTATGTGATTGATACAATATCATATATTGATCTTTTAACACTTACCTTCTTAATAAAATCACATTTTTTCTCCAAATAATCTTCATAAGAAATATTAATAAATTTAATAGAATGAAGAATCTTAAGTTTTTTTGACTTTATAATTATTTCAGGTTTAAAGTTATCAATAACATTTTTAAGAGTTTTTTGACTTACATTTTCATCAACTATAGAAAAAATTCCTCCCAAAAAACTTACAGCAGTAATTGATATAGGTATAAATACATTACTCGGTATAATAATTAATGTTTTAAATCCCTTTTTTACTTTTTTTTTAATTAAAAAATTAATTAAATAATTACATCTTTTAATTATCTGATATGAACTAAAATTATTTTTTTGATCAGATATAAATCCATTAAAGTGTTTATTTAGAATAAAATGATGTATATATTTCATAAATTTTTATTAAATGTTATATCAAAAATACAGCGAAATAATTAAAAAACTAAACCATTTTTTTGATAAAAAAAAACAACCTGTCGTTTTTGTTCATGTAGATTTATTCAGAAGTTTTAGGCTTGATTATAATAACAAAAATGATTTCTTTAAGCAACATTATGAATTAATAAAAAAAATTACCAATTATTCAAAACTAATATTTCCGTGTTTTAATTATAATTTTCCAAATACAAAAATATTTAATATAGAAAAATCAAAATCACAAACTGATTATTTTACTGAATATTTCAGAATTAAATTTGCCAAGATGAGAACTAATGTGCCCATATTTAGTGTTACTGCTAACTATAAACTAAATTTAAGTAATAAATTTAAAACTATTAATCCATTCGGTAAAAATTCAATTTTTCACTATTTGTATAAAAAAAATGCAAATATACTCTACTATGGTGCCCCATTTTCATCATCTACCTTTATTATGTATGTGGAGGATACTTTTAAAAATGGGCCGATTTATAGATATAAAAAATTGATAAAAGGAAAAATTATAGATAAAAAAAATAAAAAAAATATAACACTTTCTTTTCATGTTAGGCCAAAAAATAATAAATATTACTTAGAATATGATTGGAAAAAGATAGAGAAGGAATTAATAAAAAATAAAATAATTTTTATTTATAATTCAGGAATTACAAGAATTAAAATTATAAATATTAAAAAAGTAACAAGCTTCCTTCATAAGAAGATGAAAAAAGATCAATTTTATCTAATAGATAAAAAATCAAAAAAATGGGTTATACCAATGTTTAAAAAAGTAAAAAGAAGATTTATTCTTGATGATTTCAAAAACTGATAAAATTATTAAAAAGATTAATTTAGTTCAAAAACTTAATGATAAAGAATTTCGAATTCTGGAAAGTATAGTCGATTTTCATATAAGGAAAAATCAAAAAAACTTAAAATCCAGATGCTTAATAAGGTTTTATAAATTTGATATTATAAGATTTTACTCAGACTACATAAGTAAAAAAAATGATAAATATACTGATAATAATTTTAATAAAAGTTCTAATAAATACATTTTTCCAAACATGCATATTCAAAAAAAGAGGATTATTGTAAATTTTGATTACTCAGAATATAAAAAAATAATTTGGAAAAAAAGAAGTTTTCTACAAAAAATAAAAATTTTTTTAGTCGAAACATTAAGTTTAATTTTTAATAAGGGAAAATTAGTGGGTCTACTAGATACCACAATACCTATTAGCGAATTAATTTTTTATTTTATATCTAAAAGATATCAAATATATTTTATGAAGTATGAAAAAATAGCAGCTAATGAGATGGTTTACCAAAAAGAAAATTTAAAAAATTTATTTAAAGAAATAGATATAAAATTAAAAATCCCAAAACAGTTAGATAGCAACTATCATCTGTTCAAGTTCTTTGATATTCACACATCAAATAAGAATAAATTAGAAAATAAAAAAATCGATTTATTAATTTCTGGACATTTCACATCAGTAGCAAATAGAATCAGGGCATACAATTGCAAAAATAATTTCTATAAAACAAAAATAATAGGTATTGCTCATGGACACAACTGGATATGGGATGAACCATATAATGAAATAGCAGAATATGAATATTCTGATTATTATTTGTCATATGGAAAACCAAGGAATATCAATAGTAAAGTTTTGCAAAAATTATTTTATAAAACTCAAATAATCGGATCTTCTTGCGACATAATAAAAAAAATCAAAGATCAAGACTATAAAATAGATCTTTCAGATAAAGAATTATCAGAAATTAAATTTTTATATGTGCCACGGGAATATCAAGTTAATGGCTATTTACCACATCATATGTCTGATCAAAATTACAATTTGTGGCACAAAATACTTTTTGAAAAATTTACAGATTATAATGTGACTATTAAGCTTCATCCTAAGAGAAAAAGTTTAAAGCATGATAGTTTTTTTTCTAAAAAATTTATACTTGAAAAAGAAATTAAAATAGAAAAAATATTTAACAAATATGATGTTTTGATATTTGATACATTGACATCGGCACTTACGAAAACTATTGCTACCAATAAACCTATTATATTCTTTAATATACATGAACGTAAGACAAGCATAAATGTTATGAAAATACTCAAAAAAAGGGTAATTTATAATGATATGCATAAAATACAAAATTTTAAAATATCAAAAATAAAATTTAAACCTAAATATTATTTAAATGATGAATTCATTAACAGATATTCTCTATATAAAAATAAAAAAAGATCATCTACATTATTCGAATTAATAAACAAAATTTAAAATATGCTAGATGTTTTAATAGTAAATGAAAATCAATTTAGAGATATATTTGTACAAAAATTATTAGCTGAGTATTTATCTAAAAAAAATTTACGCGTAATGGTGGTATCTAAAATAATTTATAAAACATCTATTGATACTTTAAATCCAAAAATTGTTATTGTTCCAAGAATTACAGATGACTTCAAAGATATTTTTGAAATTAAAAAAAGAAAAAATTTTAAATTATTTTTTATACCTTGTGAACATGGAGCGGGTGATAAAGATCGAATATTAGCATTCATTAAATCCTATTCTGTAAAAGAAAATGTGATTACTGAGCAATATAAACAAAATTTACAATTAATTGAGAAGATATTTGTACCTAGTGATTTCTATAAAAAAATATTGATGGAGGAGAAGCTTTTTGTGGATAGTCAAATATTAACTACTGGAACAATCAATTCTGACTTATGGTTTGATGATATCCGTACAATTTTTCCAAATAAAGATTCAAAAAAAACAATTGGTATAGCGACTTCATTTAAATCATTTATGTTTACATCAAGTTATGAATCGATTCAAAAAGCCCTATATACAATTAACAATTTTCCAAAACATGGAAATGTTATGTTTGAAAGCCAAAAACATGATTTATTTTTTCTATTGCATGAAATGTATCAGTTTATGATTTTATCAAAAATTATTTCAGATAATCAGCATTTAAATTTTTCTATGAGAGTTCACCCTGGAGAAAATATCAAAAATGTTAGAAATTTTCAGAAACAAGTTAAAAATGTTTTCATTGATAGAAGTATATTGGTTCAAGAATGGATTTCTAATCAAAAGGTGATTTTAGGTTTTTCGAGCACAATGCTTTTTGATTCTACTTATTACAACGTCCCAAGTTATAGTTTAAGTAAAATGATACCAAATGAAATTCTTAACTTACTGGAAGAAGTTAAGAAACCTTTGAATATTAATTTTTTATATCAGCCAGCTACTTTTGACGATTTATATAAAAAACTTAATCAAGTTGATAGGGGATTGGAAGAAAAATATATTAGAGAAATAAAAGAGAAAATTAAAATAAGCTCAGAAAAAAATTTTCATTTTCCAAGAGAAAAATTTGCGTTTAAAATTATAGGAGACATGATTATTTCTTCATTAGATAAAAGAAGTGTTAATTTGTTTGATATAATCCTCTTATATCCAAAAATTTTTATTATTACTTTAAAGCAGATTAAAGCTGCTAACTTTTTATTTAAATATAAATTTGTTATGGCGGACAAAATTTACAATCCGTTAAATTTTAAAAAAAGATTTAAGATTCAAAAATTTGTGAGATTAATTTTAGAAAAAATTAGTAAATTAAATATTACTTAAGTGTTCCCTTAATTTTTTACCTATTGGAACCTCTTCTTTTAAAACTTTTTTTTCACCATTTCCAAGAGCAGATATTATTTTATTTGATGAGCTAACTAAATTTCTAAAGCCCGTAGGCTCTAATGAAGCAGCTTGATCAGATCCATACATTGTTCTATCTAAAGTTATATGTCTTTCTAAAGATGAAATTCCCATTCCGATAGCCGCTAAAGAAAGGGCAAGTCCATTTTCATGCCCACTGTATCCTACATTACAATTAAATTTATCTTTATAGGTTTTTATGCAATTAAGATCAATTAATTCAGGTGGACAAGGATAAACTGAAACACAGTACATCAATTCATATTTGCAATTTTTTTTTTCAAATATATTTATTGCTTTTTCTATATCTTGCATACTTGACATTCCAGTTGATATGTAAGTATATTTTTTTCTTTCTGCAACTTCTCCTAAAAATTTTTCTGAAGTAAGCATGGCAGAAGCAACCTTGTTGTATTCACAATTAAACTTATCTAGAAACTCCATACTTTCAATATCCCACGCAGATGCAAACCATTTAATCTTTTTCTCTTTACAATATTGGTCAATTATTTTGTAGTCTTTTTCATCAAATTCTAGAGCTTTTTTTTGATCATATTGAGTGTCCCCCCAAGGACTATCTCTTTTTGATTTAAGAAATTCTTCAGTATAAACTTTTCTAAGATCTCTTTTTTGAAATTTAACAGCTTCAATTTTTAATTCAGAGCATAAATCTATCAATTGTTTTGCTATCTTAAGATCCCCGTTGTGATTAATTCCGATTTCACCAAATATTTTCATGTTGTACCTAATATATTAATTTTATTTATTTAACAAGAAGTAATTAAATTGATAGTGATCATGATGGAAAAATTTTTTCTCCTAAAAAAATTCTCTTATTATTTCTAGCATTCAATAAATCATGATTATAATCTATGTCTATAGTTTTAAAGTTTATTTTGTAAAAAGTAATTTTTTTTCCTAATTCATTTTTATATTTATTAATTGTTTTTGGAGTTGTTATGTCAACATATCCATTCTGCCAATAAATCTTTTTTAATAATTGCCTGGGTGTAGAAGTGAGATTTAATTTTTTTAAACCAAACAAAGGTATTAAGTATTTTTTTTTAGTAATTTCCCACATTTTAAAAGGTGTTTCACTAGCAATTGTAACCGATTTTAATGAGTCTGCCTTAGTCTTAATAAAATGCTTAATAGCATTATCAACAATTGTTGAATCTCTGAATGGTAATGTCGGTCTTAAGATAACTATTAAATCTGGAGAGTAATGTTTTTTTTTAAGCTCTTTGATTGCATGAATAATATATTCCACATCTGTTGAATAATCCCCAGAAATTTTCTTTGGCCTTAAAAATGGAGCTTCTGCTTTAAACTGCAAAGCAATTTTTCTAATTTTTGGTGAATCTGTTGTAACAATGATCTTATTAATTAATTTAGATTTTTTTGCCGTTTTAATAGAATAGCTTAACAAGGGTAAATTATTAATCTTTCTAATGTTTTTGTTCTTTATACTCTTAGACCCACTTCGGGCAGGTATGATAGCAAGTATCTTTAATTTATTTTTATTATTCATTTTTAATGTAATCGTTTAAAATAGTTACATTCTTTATAATTTGCTGTCATGTCTGTTTGCTTAATAATTCTAAAAAGATTTTTGAATTTTCTTTTAGTTTTGAAAAACTTCCACTTTCAATTAAAATTCCATCATCAAAAATTAAAACTTCTTCAAAATCAGATAATAATCTTAAATCATGTGTAATAAAAAAAATTATTTTTCCTAGTTGCATCTTTTTTAGATTATCTAATATTTTCTTAGATGTTATCATGTCTAAATTGTTAAGTGATTCATCAAAAAAAATAAGCTTTCTGTTAGAGTAGATAGTTCTAGCAATGTTTATTCTTTGTGCCTCACCTCCACTAACTCTAACTCCGTCTTCTCCAATTATGGTATTTATTCCATCTTTAAAACCTTTAACAAAATCATTTAATTCAGCCACCTCTATAGATTTTAATAATAAATTTTTATCAATAGTACTAGTATCAGCCTCTAAACATATATTGTTTTGAATTGTGTCATCAATTAATATTGTTTTTTGGGCACAATAGGCAGAATTAGATACTAAAATACTACTATTAGTTTGATCAGCTTTTTTATTTATCAGTATATTTCCAGAAGTTGAGCTCATTAACCCACTAACCAAATCTATAAAAGTAGATTTGCCTGACCCAGATCTTCCACAAATTCCAATAGTTTTATTCTTTGGCAATTTATAATTAATATTCTTTAAGACATCTTTTTTTTTATCATATGAAAAAGAAACATTTTGAAGTTGAATTTCATCTATTTGAAAATTATTTTCAACAATTTCTGAATATTGATTTATGTCTGTTAATTCTTGTGTGATAAGCTTTAAAGAATTTGAGGAACCCAAAAATGCTACAAAATATCTATATAACAAATGTAAAGATGGAACTATTTTATAAGCTGCAAATATAAAAATTCCATAAGTAAGAAGGGTATTAATTTGAAATGCATTTTCTTTAAAATAAACAAATACTACAATTATAGTTATAAAATAAATTTCAAATAAATTTTTTACCATTGCCCCAATTATTTGCTCAAACGAATTGATTTTATAATTTTCAGATAAAATATTTTCTAACTTATCGTAAAACTTAGATTTGTTTTTTTTAAAAACTAGGGTTTTAATAACTGAAAAAATATCATTTAGATACTGTATGGTTTTTTTCTTATAATTTGAATTGAGTTTTGATGCAGAATAAATTCTGCTGCCAATGACAAGAATATAAAATAAGTAGAATGTGAATAAAGCTATTACTATAAAAATTGTAACTTTATAATTGTAAATCAATAGTCCAATAAAGGTAAGTGTTACTATGATTATTTGAGATAATATAAAAAGTGAACTTTCTATAAATGCACCCTTAATTCTATCTACCTCATGTAAAATTAAGTTATTAAAATATGCTATATCTTTATTGATAAAAAATTCATATTTCCTTTGGATAATTTTCTGAAATACTTTTTTTTGTATATCCAACATTAGCGTATAGCTAAAATCAATTATTCGTTTTTTTATTATAATTTGGTATGCGTTACTTAAGATTAAGAAAAAACAAAAAACCATAATTAAATTAAGTGGACTTAATAACTTGGGCCCAAAATAACCCTCTAAAACATTTAGCATCTTGCTTTCAGAAGAACTATTGAACGACTCTAAGATAGGAATTATTGTAAATATAGATAACGTTTCAAGAATAGAGCTAAAAAAAATATGAATTTGTAGAACGAAAAATTTAAATTTATTTTTAGTTTCAGCATATTTTAAAATTGTAAAAAAATTATTAATTATTTCCTTGATTTTACGGAATTTCATATAGTTGCTTGTTATTTATGTTATATTTAGATTATATTCCATTTAAAAAAGATCAAAATTATGACCAAAGTGTTATTTATAGGTTTAGGCTCTGCAGGTCAAAGACATCTAAGAATACTAATTAAAGTTCTAGGTAGAAAAGATACGGAGTTTTTTTGCTACAGGGAAACCAGAAGAAACTTATTGATAGACGATAATTTAAAAACAAAAAAAATTAAATCTCTAGAAAAATACTATAAAATTAAGGCGGTTAGCTCTAACAATCTTGATAAATATAAATTTGATATAGTTTATATTACCAATCCAATTTACCGTCACATGTATTTTGCACTTAAGTTTGCAAAACTTGGGGCTAACATTTTTATTGAAAAACCATTATCACATAACTTAAAAAATGTTAATTTATTAAACACAATTGCCATAAAAAATAAAATAAAAATTTGTATTGGATACCAATTACGCTTCCACCCCGGTATCCAATTTATAAAAAAAATAATTACAAATAAAAAATTAGGCAAGATGTTAGATGGAACATTTCATTTTGGAGAGTATCTCCCATTGATGCACAAATATGAAAATTATACTCAAACACATATGGCTAAAAAAAAAGAAGGGGGAGGGGCAGTTCTGTGCTTGAGTCATGAAGTTGATCTAGTTAGATATTTGTTAGGTGAGCCAAAAATTATAAGTTCATCAATAAAAAAATTAAGTAATTTAAAAATAGATGTCGAGGATAAACTTAATGCTAAATTAAAATTTAAAAAGAATGTATTAATAAATTTAGAAGTTAATTTTATAGATAATCCACCAAAACATTCCATTAAGTTAAATTTTGAACATGGGCACGTAATTTGGGATTACATTGATAACTGTGTATTTTATGTTAACAATAAAAAAAATATAAAAAAAAGAATAATATTTAAAAAATTTAAAAGAAGCACAATGTTTGTTGATCAGGCTAAAGATTTTATTAATTCAATTAAGTTTAATAAAAAAATGTTGACAGACATTAAAGAAGGTATCAAGACTCTTAAATTGTGTATCTTATTAAAAAAAAATGGAATTAAAAAATAAAATAATATTAATCGTTGGCGCTGCAGGGTTAATTGGGTCAAATTTTTCACAAAGTTTAATCGATAATGGAGCTGTTTGCATTTTGGCAGATAAAGATAGTTCAAAATTAAATAAATTAAAAAAAAGACTTAATTGTAATAATCCTAAACAAATAGATATAAAAAAAATTGATATATTAAATGAAAAAAAAATTATCTCTTTAAGAAAATATATTAATATTAAATATAAAAGATTAGATGGTATTGTAAATTTAGTCGCAAACGATCCAAAACTGAACAACGATAAAACAAATTTTAAAACCTTTGAAGATACAAACTTATTAGAATTTCAAAAAGATTTGAATGTCGGTATAACAGGCATGATATTGGTATTAAAACATTTTGTTAGACTACTAAAAGTTTCGAAAAACGCTTCAGTAGTAAATATTGCTTCTGATTTATCGATAATTTCACCTGATCACAGACTTTACTCAAAAAAAAAAGTGGATTACAACTCGAAACCAATATCGTACTCAATAATTAAACATGGCGTAGTTGGTTTAACAAAATATTTGGCAACATATTATGGTTCTCAAAATATACGATTTAATTCTATCTCCCCAGGAGGCATACTACATAAACAAAAAAAAATTTTTCAGAAAAAAATTTCTAAACTTATTCCGTTAGGAAGAATGGCTGACATAAATGAAATTAGTTCATCTTTAATTTATCTTCTTTCAGATAAATCGTCATATACTACCGGCACAAATCTAATTGTAGATGGTGGTAGAAGTGTATGGTAAGGGAAAATAGTTGCAGCCCTAAGTGTAATTCAGCTGATATTATTATTTTTAATAATAAATATGAGAACTTAATATTTTGTAGAAATTGTTCTTTACTCAAAAAAAAAGATTTAGAAAACCATAAAGATAGAGTTCTTGCTCTTGATAAATTCAATAAAGATGTAAAGCAAATAATTGAAACTGACTACTACAAAAAACAGATTTCTGAAAATAGATCAATAATAAAAAAAATTTTAAGAATAACCAAAAAGAATCCAACCAAAATATTAGATTATGGTTGTGGGTATGGAAGCTTCGTGTTTGCAGGCAAGGAATTGGGATTTACGACTAGTGGTTATGATATAAATAAAAATTTTACTGAAAATTTATCACATTATTTTGAAACTTTTAAATCAGAAAATGCTTTGTTAAATGATAATAATTTAGGAAAATATGACTTAATATTTTGTAGAAAAGTTTTAACACTTTCATCAAATATATATAAAGATTTTAGCAATTTTAATGACCTGTTGTCTTCAAGTGGATGTCTGGTTGTAATGGATCAAGTAAAAAATATTTCAAAATATAAAACTATAATTACTCTAGATAATAATAATACACTTTTGTTAACCATTGAAGCGTTAAAATTTTATGCAAATATTTTTAAATTGAGTACAAAATATCTAAAAAATGATTTTGGGGATATGTTTATAATTTTTGAAAGAAATAATAAAAAATATTTAAATGATAAAATTTCAATTAAAACTTTAGAAAATTTAGAAAAGTTAAATTTTATTTTTTTATTTCTAAGTAAAATTAAAAAATTATCTAAAAAAATATATTATGGATTTAAAAGCTAGAGATCAATTCTTATTTAACAAGCAATTAAATTATTTTTTTGACACCAAACATATTAAGGAATCAAAAATTTTAAATTTAGAAAAAAAATTTAGATATATTGATAAAACAATTTATTCTCATATAAAAAAAAAAAAAATTATAACAATAAATTTAACCACATATAAAAAAAAAATAACAAGAAATAATGATTATTTAAAACCATTAGATGATTTACAAATTTTTCTAAAAGAAAATAAACTTAAAGATTATTTTAAATTTTTTTTGATACATGGAAGTATGGCAGATAAAAAATACATTCAAGGATGGAGTGATGTTGATACATTTGTAGTTATAAAAAACTCAGTATTAAGATCAAGAAAGAAAATTTTGTTTCTAAAAAAAAAGATTTCATATTTATATAAATTTTTCTTTAAAATATGTGCACTTCAACATCATGGGTTAATTGTTTTTTCAGAATATGACTTAAAAAATTATTTGAATAATTTTCTGCCAATTGCAGCAATAGAAAAGAATATAAATTTATTAGATAATAAAAAAAAATTAAAGGTTAGAGTTTTTCCTGAAGTCAATAAATTCCTGTATGAAGATATTCAAGACAGACTTGAACTTTTAAAGATAGCAAACAAAATTGGTAAATATAAGCATCATCCTTTAAACGGAAAATATTTACGTTCCCCTTTAAAAAAAAATAGAAGAGAGATGTATCAGTTGTTTTGTCACTTGGGGTACATGAACACACTACCTGCTTATTATTTGTCATGCATAGGAAAAAGTGTGAACAAGAGTGATTCATTCAAGATATTCAATAAAATGTTTAAAAATAAAAAGATAAAACAACTAATGCTTAAAAGTGAGAAGGTAAGATTTATGTGGCAAGAACAACAAAATAATGAGATAGACAATTTTATTATACCTTCATGGGTTATTGATATTTTAGGTCAAAATTATTTGAAGGAATGTATTCTGATTCTCGAATGTATAACTAAAGAAATTAGATTAAAAAATGAAAAAACATGATTATAAAATAGCACAAAAAAAAATTTCTAATTATTTATTAGATAAGAATATTATAGCAGCTTATGAATATGGAAGTTACAAAAATCCAGGACTGTCTGATATCGACCTTTTTATTGTTGTAAAAAATATAAAATATAACTCATTAGGTAAGATCGTAGACGATTTACATAATGGTGATTTAAAATTTTTTTTTGAATATTCAACTGTAATGGTAACAGATAAAATTTTATTAAAAAATATTGTATTGTTTGATAATTTAAAGGTCAAAAAAATCTTTGGAAATAGTTTAAAAATTTTTAAATATAATAAATATAAAGAAGATTTATCATTATTGTCAATAATAGAATGGCTACCTGAAAGAACTCTGAGATTACAAGAAAATATTAATAACTTTAGTAAAATAAATTTAAGACAACATTTAGGACTGTTAAATAGTTTAAAATTTACTTATATAAAATTAAATAGTTATTTCAAAGATGAGTCGATCAAATTATATAGTAAAAAAATTGTAGAATTAAGAAATAAAAAAAATGTTTTGTACAAAAAGAAAGAAATATTAAATTTATCAAAAGAAATTTTAAAATATACAAAGTCGTTAATTTTTAAATTTGCAAAATATTTAGTTATCAGAAAATATAATGCTAATTTGACAGGGAAGGCAACTATGACTTTTCCAAATAATTCTAAAATAATATTCACAAAAGATAATAAAAAAAATAATAATAAAAATAGTTTAAATGTGCCATTGATCTATTCATTACCTTTTGTGTTTCATTTAAATAAAAAAAATACATTATCCAAAATTTTAAAAACAAATTTTAAATTATCTAAAAATTATAAAATTAATTTGAAAAATAAAAATATTAATTTTATCCTTAATAAAAGATCTAAATTAATTTCAAACAATATTGACTTACTTCTAAAAAACAATATTTATAAAGGATTATATAAATTTGGATGGTATCTAA
>MDTF01018908.1_pt1 | contig 21525 bp, 21 predicted proteins | sample 811191 | NCBI WGS metagenome assembly MDTF01 (sample SAMN05326649, study PRJNA326480) | marine metagenome | isolation source: seawater | place: Southern Ocean | collected 2011
AGAATTTCTGTAGATGCAGGATCTGAAGAAGTTTTTCAAAAATATAGACCACACATTAGTGGAAAATCTCAATTTAAAAAAGTCATAGATGGAATGTACAAACTGTGCAAGAATAAAAAAGGAAAAGTTGGCTATTCTTATCTGATTTTAGAAAAACAAGATAAAGATGGAAAACATTTAGAAAGCAATGCACCAGATATATTAAATGCAGCTAAAATAGCTAAAGATATGGGTTGTGATTATTTTGAGGTAAAACCATCTTTTGATATTTTTCATTACCTAAATGATACACAAAATGTAGCATCAGTGGTTAGAGAGCAATTAGAAAAATGCCAAGATTTAATTGATGATAATTTTAAGGTTATATCTCCTTACACTCTTGACCGAACTCTTGATGGTGAAAAAAAACAAATTAAAGATTATTCAAGGTGTCTTACTGCGGAAATGAGAACTGTGCTTTCTCCAAGTGGGGCATATGTTTGTCCGTATCACAGAGGTAATAAAAATTTACAAATTGGCGACCCAAATGTTCAATCGTTAAAAGAGATATGGTATGGAAAAACAAGACAGCAAATAATGAAAGAACTAGACCCAAGAAAACATTGTCAATTTCATTGTATTAGACATAGTACAAACCAATTATTAGAAGAAATAAGCGAAGGTAAAAAAATTGACCAAGTTAAAGAATACGATAGATTTATTTAATAAATAAATGTCTAAAAAAGCGCTGAAGACAAAAGAACTTTTAGATATATTTAATACTCTTAAAAATAAAAAACTAGCTATAGAAGCTTTAAGTAAAAAAGAAGTTACATACGGTGAGTTCTATAAAAAAGCTATTAGATTTTATTCATATCTAAAATTCAAAAAAAAATTAAAATCTGGTGATAAAGTTTTTATAGAATTAGATAATTCAGTAGAATTCGTTTTATCAGTTTTTTCATGTTTATTGGGAGGATATATAGCTTGTCCAATCGACAATAAGCTACCAAAAGAAAGATATGAAGAAATTAACAAAATATTAAAACCAAAGTTAAAAATTAAAAAATTAACAGATATAAAATTTTTTAACAAAGATATAAAAATTGAATTAAAAAAAGATAAACCTTTTTTAATACTCTTCACGTCAGGAACAACTGGAGAACCTAAAGGAATCTTATTAAATAGAGAAAGTTATATTGGATCAGCATTCTCATATGGTAAAATTTGTAACTACAATGAAGAAAGTAATATATATTTATGTTTACCAATTTTCTATAATGCTGGATTATTAAATATTTTTTTTTCTGGTATATGTAGTCGATCAACAATTATTATTGGACCAAGAATTTCAGCTTTAAATATTTTTAATTTCTGGGAAATGCCATTGAGATACAATGTTAATACTACACATCTAACACCTGAAATAATTAATGCCTTATGTAAAATTACTACCTCGGTAGAATCAAAAGATGAAATTCAAAAAATTCAAATTATATCTACCGCAAACTATTTACACAATGAAACCAAGGAATTGTTTGAACGAATTTATGGTATTAGAGTTTTAAATTGTTTTGGTATTACAGAGGCGGGTGGACCACTTACATTACAAGAGTGGGAACACACATATTATGATCATTCAGTTGGAATTCACGCCCCTGAGATAAAATTTAAAATTTTATTAGAAAACAAAATAAAAAAAATATTAGTAAAAACACCATATTTAATGAATTGTTATATTTTACCAAATGGAAAATTTTTTAAACCAAAATTGATTAATGGATATTATAATACTGGAGACGTAGGAAAATATTCTAAGGGACACTTATTTATTGAAGGAAGAAGAATGGATATTATTAAAAAAGGTGGTGAGATTATTTCATTAAATTATCTAGACAATATTTGTAGTAAGATCAGTGAAGTAGAAGAATGCACTCATTTATCAACTAATGATATTGAAAAAGGATCTAAAATTTATTTATTTATTAAATTTAAAAAAATAAAAGATTTAGAAAAAAGTATAGAATCAACTTTCCAAAAACTTAGAAAAAAATTAAAAAACATTGAGATTGCAGAAAAGATTATTCCAGTTCCATTAATACCAAGGTTATTTAATGGAAAACTAAATAAAAAGATCCTAAGAAAACTATACTTATAAAAATGACAAGTAAAATTTTTTTTAATAATAAATGGAAAAACAGTTTGTCAAAAAAAATTTTTACAAGAAAATCATTAACAGACAATAATATTTTTAAGTACTCAGAATGTAATTCAAAAGATGTGGAGCGTGTTACAAAATCAGCTAAAATAGGTCTTGAAAATAATAAAAAACTATCAAGATATAAGATATCTAATTATTTAAAAAAAATTTCAATTAAGATAAATAAAAATAAATCTAAACTTGCTAAATTACAAAGTCAGGAAACAGGCAAGCCACTTAATCAATCTATAAAAGAAGTCGAATATTCAGTAAAATTGTGGTTTTTTGCTAGCAAAGCCGCAAAAAATAAAATTAATTATAGGGTTTTTTGTAAAAAAGATACATATGCAAATATAATAAGCGAACCTGTTGGAATTGTAGCTTTAATAATACCGTGGAATTATCCAATAGTAGTTACATCAGAGAGACTACCTTTTATATTGGCTGCAGGAAATTCTGTTATAATAAAACCAAGTGAGTACGCATCACAAGCCATAATCTTTTTATTAAAGATCATTAACGAGGTTAGACCTCCCTTGGGAACTATTAATATGATTACAGGCTCAAGGATATTGGGTCAAAAATTAGTAGAAAATTCCTACGTTAACATGGTTTCATTTACTGGCTCCACAAAAGTAGGTAAGGTAATTATGTCGATTTGTGCAAAATCAATTAAAAGAGTAAGTTTAGAGCTAGGTGGCAAAAATTCAATAATAGTGTTGAAGGATGCAAATATAGAAAAAGCAGTTCAAGCTGTAATAGATGGCTTCACTTCTAATGCCGGTCAGGCGTGCGTTGGTACATCAAAATTAATAATAGATAAAAAAATTTATAATAATTTTGTTATTAGGTTAATTAAAAAATTAAATCTCAAGAAAATTAATTACGGGCCAATTACAACAAACAAACAGTATCAAAATATTTTAAAGATTCTAAAAAAAAATAAAAAATTTAATAAAAAAATTATTTATGGTTCCTTTAATAAGAATAAAAAAATGATTATGAGTCCAATAGTCTATTCTGGACTGCCAAATAACTCTGATTTAAATAAAATTGAGTTATTTGCACCCATATTAACAATCACTAAGTTTAGCAGTATTAACAAAGCAATTGATTTAGCTAATGATACTGAATATGGCCTAGCCAGTGTAATTTATAGTAAAAAATTATCGACAGCTAAAAAAGTGGCAAGTGAAATCAAGGCTGGAAGGATTTGGATAAATAATTCAGTTAAAAATAACTATGCCAATGTACCAATTGGTGGATTTAAACAATCTGGACTAAATCGGGAATGTGGTTTAGAAGGGATCAAAACATATTCTGAAATAAAATCTGTAATAATAAATGAAAAAAAATAAAATAGAGGAAATCGAAAAAATTTTACTCGATTGGTTCAAAAAAAATAAAAAAAAGATAAATAGGAATCAAAATTTTTTTGAAGACAACGTATTAGATTCATTTGATATAATAGAGTTTATAACATTTATGGAAAAAAAATTTTCTATAAAATTTGATCCAATGGAATACCAGAATCAATATACACCATTCTCAATAATAAAAAACTTATCAAAAATTATAAAAAAAAAAATTGACCGATTATAGTTTGAAAGATCTAAAGAATGCCCTGATTAGAGTCGGATTAAAGAAAGGTGATAATATTCTATGCCATTCAAATATAGGGTATTTTGGCAGAGTTAAAGGTATAAAAAATTCTGAACAATTATGCAAAGCTTTTTTAAAAGTAATTCTAAGCATTATAAAAAAAAAAGGAACATTTATCGTGCCAACTTTTTCTTATAGTTTTTTTTATAAAAAAAATTTTGAAATAAAAAAAACAAAATCAAAAATGGGTATTTTTTCAGAATATATAAGAAAACATCCAAAAAGCACAAGAAGCCTTGATCCAAATTTTTCCGTTTCTGCATTAGGTTATCACAGTCAATATTTTTCAGAGGTCAATACGGAAAACACCTATTCAGAAGAATCTTTTTTTGATAAATTTCATAAACAAAATGGTAAAATTTTAGATTTTAATTTTATTGGCAGTACAATCATTCATTATTATGAAAGAAAGCTAAATGTTCCCTATAGATTTGATAAAAATTTTTATGGATTGATAGATAGTAATAAAAAAAAACGTTTTGTTTTTAGCAGAAAGTTAGGAGATAAAAAAAATATTCACGACGCTTTGCCTATAACAAAGTTGATGAAAAAAAAAAAAATACTAAAATTATCAAAATTAGGTAGAGGCGAAATAACATGCGTTACATCTCATGATTTTTTTAAATATATTAAAAAAGAATATAAAAAAAATAGATTTATATTAACTGAAAATCATAGATATAAAAAATAATAATATTATGTCATTTGAAACACCTATTTTAATAATAGCATTTAATAGACCTGAAAAAATAAGATTAATTTTTAATATCTTAAAAATTCTTAAACCTAAAAATTTATTTATTTCATGCGATGGACCAAGAGCTAATAATTATGATGATAAAAAATTATGTGAACAGGTAAGAATAATCACTAAAAATGTTAATTGGAAATGCAAAACTCTATATAAGTTTAGCAAAAATAATAAAACTTGTAAAATAAACGTTATTGAGTCAATTGACTGGTTCTTTAAACATAATAAAGAAGGAATCATTTTAGAAGATGACTGTTTACCTAGCCTATCTTTTTTTTATTTTTGTGAAACGTTATTAAAAAAGTATAGAAATAATAAAAAAATAATGCAGATTAATGGTCACAGTATGAATCAAAAATCTTCAGATAACACCTCTTATTATTTTACTAAAATTAACAGTACTTGGGGTTGGGCTTCTTGGGGCAGATCTTGGAAACTTTTTGATAAAGACATGAAGGGCTATAATAAAATGAATAAAGATAAAATCATAAATTATTTTATTAACAAAGATATTTCTAATTGGATGATAACTTATTTTGAAAAATCTCATAAAAAAATAGATAATATCTGGTCTGTTTATTGGTCTTTTTCAATCTTAAAAAATAATGGTTACTGTATTAGCCCATTTAAAAGTCTAATAAATAATATAGGTTTCGATGGCTCTGGTACAAGCGGAAAATACAAAAAATTTAAATTATATTCAAAAATTAAAGCTAACAACTTTTTAATCAAAAAACATCCTATAAATTTAACATATTATAAAAAATACGATGAAAATTTTTTTTATAGTTTTGTTAGAAAAACAGATCCACGAAGTAATAATAAAAAAATATCAAATTTGATCATTTTTTATTTAAAAAAAATTTTAAGAATATTTAATTTTTAAAAAGTTTATCTTTAAACTAAATTATATTTTTGTGTAATATCTAAAAAAGAACCTATATCTTTAATACTTCCGTTATCCATCAATACTAGTTTGTCACAATTAGATAAAGTGCTAACATTATGTGCCACTATAATCACAGTTATATCTTTTAAGTTTAAGATATGTGAATTAATTGCTTTTTCATTTTCTGCATCTAGAGAATTAGTCGCCTCATCCAGTATTAAAACTTTTGGTTGCCTATAAAGAGCTCTAGCTATACCTAGTCGTTGTTTCTGGCCTCCTGAAAAACTAATGCCTCTATTGCCAACATTTGTATTAATTCCGTCTGGCAAATGGTCAATAAACTCCTTTGAATTTGATTTTCTTATAGCCTCATCTATTAAAAAAGTAGATATTTCACTTTCTTTTTGCCCTAGTGCAATATTGCTTTTTATGGATTCATTAAGTAAATAAATCTCTTGTGGTATATACCCAATTAAATTGTGCCAATAATTTAAATTTTGATAAATATCATTTTTATTTACTAATATTTGACCATCAGAAGGTTTTAAAAGACCCAATATTAAATTTATTAAAGTTGATTTGCCTGAACCCGATGGTCCAATGATACCTATTTTTTCACCATTATTAATTTCTAAAGATATGTTTTTTAATACATCAATATTTTTATTATATTTAAAGTTAACTTTTTTTATTTCAAATTTTTTTAATTCACCACTTTTTTTAGTTATCACATCATTATTTTGAATACTCTCACTAAAAAATTTTTGATTATTACTTATTTCCTCCATTTCTTTTGTAATAATATCAATGGATATTTTATTGAAATTTATATTTGTTAATGAAGTAGAAATATTTTTAAACGCTGGAATCAATCTTATTGAAGAAATTGCAAAAAAGGAAACAAAAGGTATGGCGGTATTTAAATTATTATTAACAAATGAAGCGTAGAATAAAACTAATGCTATTACTATAAGCACAATAATTTCTAAAATAGGCCTTGGAATAAATCCAATTATAGCGCTAGTTAGTTTTAGCTTTCCCATTAATTTTAACTGTGCAGAAAACAAATTTACAAAAAAGCTTTCTTTTTTTAGAATTTTTGCTTCTTTAATAATTTCAAAACTTTGATTAATAAGTTTTATATTATCTGCTCTTGATTCTTGAAGAATTTTTCCCTTTAATGAAATAAATTTTTTTATTAATCTATTAAATATTAAAACTAATAAAAAAATAAAAATTATAAGAAATAACGATATTTTTGGATCAATTAAAATTAAGGCAATAGATATGATTATAACCGAAAAAAAATCCCTTATTAGCAAGATCAATAATTCTAAGACCGTGCACGCGCCATGTACTTCATTGGTCATTATTGATGTTAAATAAGATGGATTTTTTTTTAGGAAATATTGGTATGGACTATGAATATATAATTGAAAAAACCTATTAGAAAGATCATTAAATATAGAAATCCTTAGTTTTGCTTGAAAGTAGCCCATAATGAATAAAAAAAAATTTTTGAATATAAAAAATCCTATTAAAATTCCAAAACTGTAAAATATAAAGTTATCCATGTTTATGTATGAAGAAAAAAATTCCATATTTTTTTCTTTTAAAAACGATAAGATTTTATCTTTATTTAGAATATTCAAAGCCAATATTGGAATTAACCCAAGTCCCACCACCTCTAAAATTGATCCGATTTGATTGCCTATCAGCATTAAGTAGGTATTACGTTTGTTCCTTTTAGAAACTAATTTTAGACAACTTATTAGAATTTTAATCATAGCGCGTTATTTAAATAACATTATTTAACCTAAAGTGAACTTTCTAAATCTAACAAATTTTTTCGAAAAAGAATATGTTTGTTTTTTTTAATATCGCTGACTCTAGCTCAACTAATAAATACTTTTTTTTGTTTTTTAAATTAGTCAGTATTACTTGTCTAGTTGAGCTTAAATCTATTAGAAATGATATAATATTTAAAATGTTGAGGGTATGTTTTTTCATTAACGCTTATGGGGATAATAAGAAGCATATTTGTATAGGTAAAAAATATGACGTAAATAAGGTAATTAATATACATTTAATCATAATTCTATTGTATATAGAGGCTAAAAATAATTCATAATGTACGTTAAGTGGCTAAATTTAATCAAATAATTTTAGGATTAAAAGTGTTAAATTTTCAATCATCTATAAAATATTTAAGGATATTAAAAAATATTTTTTTTATAACAAATAAAAATTCAATTAGATTCATTAAACATAATTATAAAGTCTGGAAGAATGAAAATGTTAAGAAAAGTAAAAATTTATTGTTAATAGACTATTTCGAATCTCATGAAAGTGAATTATTGAGAAGTTATTTTTGTAATATTTACGCAAAAAAGCATGATTGTAAAGTAGTTGTCTTTTCTCTTGGAAAGAGACTGTTAATTAATAGGGAATGGAGAAAAATCTACAAATCATTTAACGTAAAAAAATTTATTTGTATTTTTTATAGTAGCTTCTATTTAGATTTATTTTTTAATTTCAAAAAAAAAAAACTTTTTAAAAATAATTTAAATGAATTATTAAAAAATATAAAAACTAAGCAAGATGTAATAAACATTAAGTATAAAAATATTGAAATAGGAAGAGAAATCTATGCAGAGTATTTATATAGATTAAGAAAACCTACTGTCGATTTGAAAGATCAAAAACTAAAGGATATTATATATGAAGGTATTGTTTTAATTGAATACTGGATTGATTTTTTTAAGAAAAATAATGTTAAGGCCATAACCTTAAGCCACCCAAATACAAGATTCTTAGCTTTATCAGGAAAGGTAGCTAATCATTTTTTTTCAATACCTGTTTTTGCTGTAAATCATAGATATATTTATTCACATTTAAATTTAAATAACCATAGAGATTGGATTCGAGAGCATCTGCTTAAAATACCTAATTATTTTAAAAAAATTAATTCAAATCAAAAAATAGATGGAATCCAGTGGGCACAAAAAAGGCTTGAAAGTAGACTGAAGGGTGTGGTTGGTGTTGATATGAATTATAGTACCGATTCTGCATTTCATAATAATTTTTCAAACCCAGTAATTAAAAAAAATGATAAAATAAAAATTTTAATAGGTACGCATGAGTTTTATGATGATCCACAAGCTACTGGTGGTTTACTATTTTCAGATTTTTATGAATGGTTAGTTTTTTTAGGAGAGCAATCAAAAAAATTTAATTATGATTGGTACTTAAAAAATCACCCCGACACAGACCCTTGGACTGTGCAAGTAATAAATGATCTTTTGAAAAAGTATCCAAATATAAAACAAGTAGATGGAAAAATTTCCTGGTTACAACTCAAGAATGAAGGGATTAATTTTGTATTTACTTGCCACGGAACAATTGGACATGAATGTCCTTTATTAGATATGCAAGTTATAAATGCAGACATTAATCATCCCCATATAGCGTATGATTTTAATTGGACGCCCAAAACTATTGATGAATATGAAAACATGATTAAAGACTTGCCTAATATGAAAAAAAAAATAAACAAAAACGATGTTTATGAGTATTATTACGTTGTTCATAAATTATTAGAAAAAGATGATATAATGTTTAAATCATATAAATTAACAAAAAAGTTGGAAATTAAAAAATCTAAAAATTTTGTTGATATGTTTTTAGTTGAATTTTCAAATGAGAGACATATGAAAATAAAAGAAAATATTGATAAATTAATATCACGGAATTACAAAAATAAATAAGAAATCAAATTTTAGTATATGAAAAAAAAAATTCAATTATTCAGTTTAAAAAAAGTTGTATCGAAAAATGGCACCTTAATAGTTGCGCAGTTAAAGAAAAAATTTGATATTAAAAGAGTTTTTGCAATTACGGCTGATAAAAATGCCTTACGAGGTAGTCACGCACATCGTTACTGTAGTCAGATTCTTTTTTGTCCATATGGAAAAATTGAAATTAATATTTTTGATGGGAAAAATAAAAAAAAGATATACTTAAGCAAACCTTCTCAAGCAATTTTAATACCCACAATGATATGGTCTACACAGAAATTTTTAATTAAAAATAGTGTCTTAATTGCACTATGTAGTAAAAAATTTTCTGAAAAAGATTATATTAGAGATATAAAAATATTTAATAAATTAACTAAGGCTAGTAGAAATTAAGGAGCCAAAAAAATGATAAAAATAAATATTGGATGCGGAGGGAGCCCTCTTAAAGATTATATAAATACTGACATGGATAGTCTTGATCAAATTAAAAAAAGATATCCTAATAAAACTTTTGATAATGATCTGATAGTTAAAAACTATGACATCTTTAACCTTCCATTTGAAAATTCTTCTGTAGACGAAATTAAAACAGATAGTTTAATAGAGCACCTATCCTTTATTGAGGAAAAAAAATTTTTTTACGAGATTACAAGAGTTATTAAAAAAGATGGTAAAATTGAAATATCTACACCTGATTTTGAAGCAGCAGTAAAACAATGGCTCAATGCAGAAGATGATTGGAAGGATTTTTATAGAGATGATGACGAAGCAATTAAAAATAATCACTGGTTTGGAAATTTTACATATAAACCAAATAATAGATGGGGATATTTGTTAGCAACAATTTTTGGTAGCCAAAATGGAGAAGGTCAATACCACAAGAATTGCTATACAGAAAAAAAATTTATAGCTATATGTAAAAAGGTTGGATTAAAAATTATTAAAATTGAGAAATTTCAGTGGAGAGGTGATAGAGACCATATGCTAAAAATAATTGCCACAAAATAGATTAACAATTTTTAAAATGTTATACCTGAAATATATTTAGATTAAATTTATGAAAAAAATAACTATTGGTCTTGTAACTTTTAATAGACCAGATCTTTTAAAAAGAGCAGTAAAATCAATTTTAAATCAATCTTATAAAAATTTCATATTATATGTCGGAAACGACTATGTCAAAAAAAATGTAACATTTAAGTCTTTAGGAATAAAAAAAACAAATAAAATAAAAATTTTTAATCATAAAAAAAACTTGGGAGAAAGAGATAATTTAAATTTTTTATTAAATCTAAGTAAAACAGAGTGGTTTTGTTGGCTGGGAGATGATGACTATCTTCATAAAGATTTTTTTAAAATTTTACATGAAGGTTCTACAAGGTTTAAGAAAAAAAATCTTGTAGCCTGTTATAGTAACTACAGTAGAGCAAAATTAAAGAATGATAAAAAAATTATAAATTATCACCTATTTGATAAAAATGATTTTTTATTAGGTTTTACTTCTAAGAAAATTAGACTGATAGGAGTTTATGGACTAATCAAAACCAAAATACTAAAAAGGATTAAAGGAATTCATAAAACAGGCTTATCTTTTAAACAAAACAAAAATGAAACAAACCACTACCCTTACTGTGATCCGTTGGTAGCAATTATGCTTAGTAATTTTGGTAAAATCATGTGGATTGACGAAAGATTAATTCACTTAAATACAGACGATATTTCAATTTCAGCTAAAACGACAGACTATGATATTTATAAATCTGCAGAAAAATATGTCCTTAAAAAATTGAAAAATATTATTAAAACTAGCAAAAACCAGCTAATTAAAGACGAGATTGTTACTAATATGATAAATCGATTTTTTAATACAAGAGCAGAAATAATAGCAAGAAGAGAATTAGCTGTAAATATAATCAATAGCCCAAAAATATTCTTAGATAATTTAATATTATTCAATGAACTGCCAAAAAAAAATATTTTTATTATGTTTAAAAAACAAATAATTATTTTTAAGATAATTTATAATTTAATAAAAAAAAAATATTTTGAATAGTAAAAGATTTATATATATTTATATTGTTTTGAATATTTTTGATAAAACCTATAGATCTAAAAAAAGCTTAGAATTTAGGAAGGAAATGTGTTTTAAATAATCTTTAAAGTCTTTTTGTATGAAAAAAAATATTATTATTGTAACTGGTGGAGAAGGAAGATTTGCTTCAACTCTTAAGAAAGAAAAATCTAAATATAACATTCATTATCCTGATAAAAAAAAATTAAACATACTAGAATTGCATAGTATTGAAAAATATTTAAAAATAACTAAACCAAAATACTTATTACATTTAGCAGGTTTATCTCGACCGATGAATGTTCATGAACGAAATATTCAAAAAAGTATTGATTTAAATATAATTGGTACTTGCAATGTTACAAAGGTATGTGCTTCAATGGGTATTAAGTTGATATATTTTTCAACAAATTTTGTTTATCCTGGAATTAAGGGACAACACAAAGAAACAGATTCAGTATTGCCATTTAATAATTATGGCTGGTCAAAACTAGGAGGAGAATGTGCGGTACAAATGTACAAAAATTCTTTAATATTAAGAGTTTGCATGACCGAGCACCCATTTGTTCATAAAAAAGCTTTTTATGATGTTAAAAATAATTTTCTATTTCATGAAGATGTTGCCAGGATTTTTTTTAAGATTTTAAATAAAAAAGGAATTATTAATATTGGTGGAAAAACAGAAAAAATATACAACTTTGCAAAAAAAAATAACCCTTATGTTAAAAAGATATATGCAAAAAAAGTTCTAGGAAAGAAATATCCCGTTAATCAAGATATGAATATTGTAAAACTTAATAAAATATTAAAATAATTTACTTCTATGATAAATTTATTTGATCCAAAAAAACAGTATAATTCATACAAAAAACCTATTTTAAGAAATATTAAAAAAGTATTAGAAAGTGGAGTATATATTTTAGGAAATCAAATAAAAGAATTTGAATCTTTTTTTTCAAAATATTGTGACATTAAGTACACAATAACAGTAAAGAATGGAACAGACGCTCTTATACTCGCTTTAAAATGCCTAGATATTAAAAAAGGAGACGAAGTAATTACAACAAGTCATACTGCACTTGCAACTATAGCAGCGATTGTAGCAACGGGAGCAACACCAGTAATTGTAGATATAGAGGATGAGTATTACACCATAGACCCCACAAAAGTAGCACAAGCGATAAATAGAAAAACAAAAGCAATAATTCCTGTTCATATTTATGGCCAAACTTGTGATATTAAAAAAATTGTTTCTATTGCTAAAAAGAAAAAAATTAACGTTATAGAGGATTGCTCGCAAGCCCTAGGGGCTGAATTTAATTCTAAAAAAGTAGGTACTTTTGGACAAATGGGAACATTTAGTTTTTATCCCACAAAAAATCTTGGTGCAATAGGTGATGGTGGGGCAATTATTACAAATAAAAGCTCTATTGCAAAAAAACTATTTCAACTAAGGCAATATGGCTGGAATAGAAAAAGAGAAACATCATTTATTGGTTTTAATTCTAGATTAGATGAGCTACAGGCTAGCATACTGAATATCAAGATTAAAAAAATAGATCGTGATAATCAAAAAAGAATAAAGATTGCACAAAATTATTTAAAAAAAATAATTAATAAGAATGTTTTACTTCCTAAAGTAAGAAAACAATCAAAACATGTTTTTCATATATTTGCAATTCTAACTAAACAGAGAGAACTATTAATAAAATATTTTAAAAAAAATAATGTGCATGTGGGTATTCATTATTCAAAACCAGCATGCTTTAGTAAAGGGTATATGGAGTTATGTAGATTCAATGCACAAAATTTAAAAAAAACCGTCAAAATATCAAAACAAACAATGAGCTTGCCAATTTATCCTGAATTATCCAATGTAGATGTGAATAAAATAATAAAATTAATTAACAGATTTAAATAAATTAATGATCAAAAAAATAACAAAAAAAGAAAGTACTGAGGTTAAAAATAGTTTGTTTAAAGAAAGAAAAGACAAGGAAAGATTTAGAAATATTGCAAAAGCAGTAATTAAGATCTCTTAAGATGAATAAAAAAAATGGACAAGCCAATACTTCACAGGTAATAGGAATATATTTGTCAATAAGCCCTAATATTGGGGGATCGTATCAATATTGTTTATCAATTATTGATGCTATTGAAAATATTAAAAATAAAAATATAAAATTTATTTTTTTTATACATGATAAGAAATGGAAAAAAATATTACCACCAAAGTTTAAAATTATAGAATTAACAAGAAGATTGTTTGCAGAAAAGATAATTAATATTCTTAAAATTATTCAATTGCCAATTAGCATTCATAGATTTTTATGCTCAATTATTAGTAAAAAAATTAGAATTATAAATAATAGTCGATGTTCTTACGTTATTTTTCCCTCACAAGAAGATGAATGTGGAAATATTAAGTTAAAATCAATCACTGCTATACATGATTTAATGCATCGATATGAAAATAAATTCAAAGAATATAATGTAAAAGAATTTCATAAAAGAGAAGTTAACTTTAAAAGAATATGTAAATTTTCTAATAAAATTTTAGTTGATTCAAGATTGGGAAAAAAACATGTAATTGACAGCTATAACTGTAAAAGTAAGAAATTATTAATCTTACCTTTTACAGCACCCAGGTATCTAAAATTATCTAAAATTCAAGATATTTATAAAAAGTATAAGTTACCTAAGAAAAAATTTATATTTTACCCTGCACAATTTTGGGAGCATAAAAATCATAAAAATTTAATTAAAGCCTTTAATATTTTACAAAAAAAAGAAAAAAATATTATTTTAGTTTTGGCTGGCAAAGAAAAAAATAATTTAGAAAATATAAAATTAATAATCAAAAAATACAAATTAAACAAAAAAATATATATTCTTGGATATATTGATCAAATAGACATTTTTACTTTTTATAAAAAGGCATCAGTCATGAGTTTTGTTTCTTTTTCTGGTCCAACCAATATACCCCCACTTGAGGCAATGTTTTTAGGATGTCCACTTATATGCTCAAATGTTTATGGAATGGCAGAGCAAGTTGGTAGTGGAGGTTTATTAATAAATCCTAAGTCTCCACAAGACATAGCTGATAAAGTTAGTATGACTTTTAAAGACAGGCAGTTAAATAAGAAAATTATCAAAAATGGTTTTAAGCAATATTCGAAATTTAATAATACAAAATTTAATATAAATTTTGAGAAAAATTTATTTCTTAAATAATTTTTTTATACATCCTTTAATTATCGAATTGATAAATATCATTAGAATAAATAATTTACTTTGCTTATTGTTTATTCTAATTTTAGTTTCTTCTATCAAATGGTTCCAGTAGCCATATTTACTAGAAAAGCCACCACTCTCCACAACTCCTATTAATTCATCTTTTTTTGTAGATACACCATTAAATTTATCATTAGTTAATAATTTATAAAATAAATCATAATCAGCAGAGCACTTGTACCTTAAATCATATAATCCAATTTTTTTTTGAGTCATACTATTAATAAAAAATCCGGAGGAATGACATGTTTGAGAGTCAAAATTATATTTAATTCTTTGTCTATTAAATCCTGTTTTAACTATAGTATTGTTTTCAAGATAGTGTCGCTCGACTGTACCAAATAAGAAAGATAGATCTTCGTTTTTTTTAAAATAATCATTTACTATAGAGAGCGCATTTGATGAATAAACATCACCTGCATTAATGATACCAATAATATTTCCTTTAGCTAGTTTAAGGCCATAATTCATTGCATCGTAAATGCCCTCATCATTTATACAACACCAATAATTTAGATTATCATTATGCTCTTTAATTTTTTCTAGAGTGTCGTCACTGGAATTACCATCTATTATTATATATTCAAAATTATCAATTTTTTGAGATAAGACACTTTTAATTGTTTTTTCGACAGATTTAGGTGAATTTTTAACGACAGTTATTATAGTAAAAAAAGGTTTAAAATCAGAAGTGATTCTTGAATCTTTTTTAGTTCTTAATCCACCATCCTCAATCATATTTTCATAACCACAAAGTGTAAAAATACTGTTGAACTTGTTCATAATTAATTTGATTTTAAATATAATAAACGAAATATATATAAATAGCAAAATAGATAAACCATTTAAAATTATAAATAAAAAATGCAGATTCTAAATGACCTGCAAAATTGTAAAAAAAATATAATTCTATTTAGGAAAGCCGTAGTAGTCTATTAAGTTTTTAATCTGTAAATCATTATAATTATTTTCAACATTTCTAGACCTTAGACTATCATTATTCAGATTAATAATTTCAAAATTTTTTTTATCAAAATTAGACCATCGTATAAATTTTTTATTTAATCTTATCATCCAATATAACCATAAATCGTCAGCAGCAGGAGAAAGCTTCATAAAAATTTTATTATTAGTAATATTTTTATAAAAAGAATGTGGTGGATATAACACACCATATACACCAGTTAAAAAATTTAATTTGTTCTTTTTTGAATCTGTTGAATTCCATTTCCATTTTTTATATTCAATGGGTAATTTTTTTTTGTCTAAAATTATTTTGTGTATTCTATTTGCAATAATATCTTTAGGATTATTTAAGGATTTATTTAATAGGTATTTAATAGAATCTTTATGATAAAAAATATCATCATCAAAAGTAATTATATAGTTTTCTTTTCTAATATTCAGTGTGTGTATTATTTTATTATAAGATTTAAAGTTTTTGCAAAATAAAATTTTAATGCCAAAATTTTTCATCTTAAGTATTTTTTGGGGTATTTTTTTTTTATCTTTATATTCCACCCATAAGATAATTTCATCTGGATGTATTGTTTGGTTCAAAATAGATTTTAAGACCAAATCTAAGAAAAAAAACCTTTCTCTTTTTGCCGTAATAGAAACTGTTAGTCTTTTACGAAGGTTATGGTTAGGTTTAATTTTACTTACATTCAAAAAATTGCTTTTTATAAGTAAAAATATAAAATTTTTAAAAATAATAATTTTATTTATTAAATTTGACATATAGTTTATCTACATATTACAATTAATAATTAATAATATAAATTTGTATTTTGTCTAAAATAAATTCTAAAAAATTGAAATGAGATTAGTAATTACAGGAGGATTAGGTCATATTGGTAGCGGCCTATTAGCACAAATTAATACTTTCACCGAAATAACAGAAGTACTAGTTATCGACAACCTATCCTCAAATAAATTATATGTTTTATTTAATAAAAAAAATAAAATGCCAATACAGTTTATTGAGGGTGACATAATTGAACTAAACCTAGATAGGATATTAAAAAAGAATGATATTCTTATACATCTGGCAGCCATTACTAATGCTGCTGAAAGTTTTAAAAATAAAGATGAAATTTTTTATAATAACTTTCTATCTACAAAAAAGATTGCTGATATTGCACATAAGAAAAAACTTAAATGCATTTTTTTATCATCAACGAGTGTTTATGGTTCTAGTCAATCATTTATGTTGGAAGATGACAAAAAAAATATAGATCCACAAAGTCCCTATGCAGATTGTAAGATTAAAGAAGAAAAATATATCATCAGTAAATCAAAAAAAGAAAAGATAAAAACCATTATTTTAAGATTAGGAACAATTTTTGGTCCATCTGAGGGAATGAGATTTCATACGGCTGTAAATAAATTTTGTTACCAGGCCGCCTTCAATAAATCGTTAACCATTTGGAAGACTGCCTATACTCAAAAAAGACCTTATTTAGATTTAAATGATGCGATACGATGTATTAAATTTATTATATCAAAGAATTTATTTGATAATGAAGTTTATAATGTTGCAACCAACAATATAAGTGTAAAAAATCTCTTGAATAATATAAGAAAATACAAAAAAATTAAGATTAAATTCGTCACCAATAAAATTATGAATCAATTATCCTATGAAGCCAGTTGTAAAAAAATTTTTAAAAAAGGTTTTAAATTTAAAGGTAATTTAGATCGACAAATAAAAAACACATTAAAGCTATTTAGTGGAATAAAAAATGATTTGTAAGTTTACAGGAAAAAAAATGAAATCCTTCATGTCATTTGGTAAAATGCCAATTGCAAACGGTTTTCTTGGAAAAGAATTTTTTAAAAAAGAATTTTTTTATGAAATGAAAGTAGGTCTTTCAAATAATATGTCACTATTTCAAATTGCAGATCACCCAGCGCCAAAAAAAATGTTTCATAAAAATTATCCTTTTTACACAAGTAGCTCAAAGTATATGATTAATCATTTTAAAAAATATTCATTGTGGTCTAAGAAATATCTAGATTCTAACTCAAAAATAATTGAGCTAGGCTCTAATGATGGAACCTTTCTGTCAAATTTCAAAAATACAAACATAGATTCTGTTGGTTTTGAACCGTCAAGAAATGTTAGTGATTTTGCAATTAAAAATGGAATAAATTCTATAAACAAGTTTTTTTCTTTAAATGCAATATCAGAGATTAAAAAATTTAAAAAAAATACAGATATGATTTGTGGTTCAAATGTTGTCTGTCACATTCCAAACATAAAAGAAGTATTTTTATGCATTGACGAATTGCTATCAAAAAACGGCGTATTTATTTTTGAAGAACCTTATTTAGGCTCAGTTTTTGAAAAAACCTCATATGATCAAATATACGATGAGCATATTTTTCTATTTTCAGCTGTTGCTATTAATAAAATAGCAAATCAATTTGATATGAGGTTAATAGACCTTATTCCACAAATAACCCATGGTGGTTCAATGAGGTATGTGATTACAAGAAAAAAAAATAAACACTCAATATCACCAAATGTTCCAAAGATAATAGGAAATGAAAAAAATAATAATTTAGACAACCAGGAATCGTGCAAAGAATTTAAGAAAAAATGTGAGATTTCCAAAAAGAACTTAAAATCTAAACTTATTGATCTTAAAAATAGAAATAAAAAAATATGCGGTTATGCGGCCACCTCAAAAAGTACAACAATTTTAAATTATTGTAATATAGGTCCGGAATTAATCGACTTTATTACCGACACAACACCAGAAAAAATTGGCAAGTATTCACCGGGAACTCATATTCCAATTATTAACCATAAATTATTTGAAAAGAAAAAAGCTGACATTGCTGTATTATTTGCATGGAATCATCAAGCTGAAATTCTTAAAAAAGAGAAAAAGTTTAAGTCAAATGGAGGAAAGTGGTTAACATTTTTTCCTAAAATTAAAATATGGTAAAGTTATATTAAATTTTAGATAAATATTTATAATTTTATATCATTAGTATTATTATCAATTAATTATGTATCTTATAAAGTAAAAATGAATAATAAAAATTTCTACAACATATTAGTGTTAACGGTATTTTTTTCAATTTTAAGTATACCAAATGCATTTGCTTATCTAGATCCAGGCACTGGCTCAATAATTCTACAAGCCTTAATAGCTTTTATCGCAACAGCTAGTGCAACAATTGTTTATTACTGGAGAAAAATCAAATTAATTTTAAAAAGAATTTTCAAAAAAGAAGAAAAAAATAATACACTGGATAAATAAAAATTTATTAAAATGAAGAAACTAAAAATGCCCACTAAGGCTGAAACTTTAGTTATATTAAAAAATAAACAAAAAAAACTAAATATAATAGTTCCAGAAATTTACTATTTTACTAAAAAAGATTATAAACAAAATAAAAATAAAATATTACAAAAAATTAAAAAAACTTTTAAAAATAAAAAAATTATTTTAAGATCCTCATCTACTCTAGAAGATCAAGAAAACCTTACTAATGCTGGAAAGTATAAGTCTTATCAAAATATTTCACCAGGAAGTGAATCTGTTGATGAAAAAATAAATTTAATTATAAGTGATTTTGAAAATGATAGAGATCAAATTATAGCTCAAGAATTTATTTCATCGCCAGATATTTCAGGTGTAATTTTTACAAGAAATATTAATAATAATTCACCATATTATTTTTTAAATATTGATAAGTCAGGTAGAACTGATTTAATTACATCTGGAAAATCAAACCCCTCAATGAAAACTTTGGTTTTTTTTAGAAATATTAAAAAATATAAAATAGATAATAAGTATAAGAAATTATTAATTTCAATCCAAAAAATAGAGAATCTATTTTTTAATGATCGGTTAGATATAGAGTTTTGTATTAAGAAAAGTAAGATATTTATTTTTCAATGCAGGCCCCTAAAAAGATTAGATGAAATAAACGATACTGATATTGAGAGTGCTCTAGTTAGTATGACAATGAAGATAGAAAAATTAAAAAAAAATAATCCTTTTGTAATTGGGCAAACTACTAGTTTTTCAAATATGGCTGATTGGAATCCAGCTGAAATGATTGGAAATAGGCCCACCAATTTAAGTATGAGCCTATACTCTGAATTAATTACTGATTTGATCTGGGCCAAACAAAGAAAAAATTATGGCTATAATGATCTTACATCCAATCCATTGATGCTAAATCTGGGTGGTTCACCATTTATTGATATGAGAATTGATTTTAATTCATTTATACCAAAAAAATTAGATAAAAAGATTCAGTTAAAAGCAATGAACCATTACTTGCATAAGATTAAAAACCACCAAAATTTACACGATAAGATCGAATTTGAAATTATAGAAACTTGTTATGATTTTGATACAAAAAAAAAATTGGGAGAATTTTTATCAAAAAAAGAAAGCAGTATTTATGCAGAAAGCCTTAAAGAATTAACAAATGATATTTTAACTCAAAATAAAGGATCTTATAAAAAAGAACTAATCAAAATAGAAAAATTAAATAAAGAAATTGTAGCTATAAGAAAAAGTAAATTAAGTGAAATACAAAAAATTCATTTTCATATTCAGAGTTGTAAAAATCTAGGAACATTGCCATTTTCAGGTTTAGCCCGATCTGCCTTTATAGCCACAAAGCTACTCAGAACGCTTGTAAAACAGGACTTAATTACACATAAAGAACTGGAAAATTTTTATGGCTCAATTAATTCGATAACAAGTAAAATTAATAATCAGCTTTATAAAATCAAAAATAGAAACGATAAAGAGTTATTTTTAAAAGACTTTGGTCATTTAAGACCTTCAACTTACTCCATATCATCTGGAAATTATAGAGAAAATTTTAATACATATTTTGATATTAAATCAAAAAATAAACAAACTAAAAATATAAAGTTCAATATTACTACAGCGAAGAAAAAAGAAATTAATAAGCTATTTAAGAAACATAAGCTTAAAATAAATTTTATAACTTTTATGAATTTTTCCAGAGAAACTATTAAACTCAGAGAATATGCTAAATTTATATTCACAAAATCTATAGATGAAATATTTAAAAATTTAATTTCTCTAGGAAAAGAAATTAAGATTGATAGAAAAGATATGGAATTTATATCTATAAAGAGCATCTTGAATTACTATAATAATGTGGATAGTGCATTTAAATTAAAAAAATCTCTAGAAATAGAAATTAGAAATAATAAAAAGAATTCTAAAATATTAAATTTGTTAGAATTTCCTGATTTTATTAACGATAAAAATAATATGTACTTTCATTCTCATAATATTCAAAAGGGAAACTACATTACGACAAATACAGCTAATGGTGAAATAGTAAATTTTGATAACATAAAAAATTTTGAAAGATTAAAAAATAAGATTGTTTTGCTACAAAGTGCTGATCCTGGATATGACTTTATTTTTTCAAAAAATATAAAAGGTTTAATCACTGAGTATGGTGGAGCTAATTCCCATATGTCAATAAGATGTATGGAGTTAGGAATACCAGCAATAATAGGAATTGGTTCAAAGGAATTTAATTTTTTAAAAAAAGCAAAAAATATTGAAATTAATTCATTTCAAAAATATTATAGAGTTTTAAATTAATGAAAAAAATACTTATTACGCAAAAGATTTTTGAAGACAAGTACAAACAACTCGCAAACTCTATAGAAATGTATTGGTATGATTATTTTTTTAAAAAAAATGTAATTTTAATACCAATTGGTAACTCTAAAAATTTTGAAAAAAAATTTAGTGAGCTTAATCCGGATTCTATAATATTATCAGGCGGAGGTGATATCTTTAAAAGTAAAAAAAATAAAGAAAACTTACTAAGAGATAGTTTTGAAAAAAAATTAATTAA
>MDTF01008909.1_pt1 | contig 21518 bp, 17 predicted proteins | sample 811191 | NCBI WGS metagenome assembly MDTF01 (sample SAMN05326649, study PRJNA326480) | marine metagenome | isolation source: seawater | place: Southern Ocean | collected 2011
AGCTCTTTTAAAAATGCTTTTTTACGTTTCCATAAATACTGCATTAATTGTTCTTCGGTTTTAGATAATTGCATTGCTTTATTAATTTTGTTCTACGAGTGTAGAGTTAAACTTTAACGAATAATTTTTTTACATTTGTTTAAAATCAATTGAAATTAAAGATGAAAAGAATATTTCTATTATTATGTATCCTTTTGCTAAGCTCTTGTGCGACAAGTAAATTTAAAGAGAAGTGGTTAAAAGAAAAAGCGCCTAATACTTTTAAAGCAAGGTTCGAAACGACAAAAGGTGATTTTGATATTGTTGCAAGAAGGCTTTGGTCTCCAAAAGGAGTGGATAGGTTGTATCAAATGATCAAGAATGGGTATTATGAGGATGTTGCTATTTTTAGAGTAGTTCCAAAATTTGTTGCTCAATTCGGTATTCATAATGATAGTTTAATTCACAGAAGTTGGGGTAAAGGAATTGACGATGAACCTGTATTAGCGAAAAATAATGCTATGACAATTTCTTTTGCGAGAGGAGGCGTAAAATCACGATCAAACCAGATTTTCATCAACTTAAAAAATAATAGCAGATTAGATAATCTATCTTATTCTGGTGTTACAGGGTTTCCTGTTGTTGCAAAAGTAATTACTGGACAAGAAAACGTGCTAAAATTTTATAATGGTTATGGAGACAAATTGGGGTTTAAACAAGATTCCATTACGAAGTTCGGAAACAAATTTTTAAGAGATAAATTTCCAAAAGTAGATTATATCATAAAGGCATACCTCATAGAGTAATCTGTTTTTGATAGTACTACAAACTTAAAAACAACCAACAAATTAATTTGTTGGTTGTTTTTAAGTTTGTGAAAATAAATTATGATTACTAATTAATTGATTTTAAATGTAACCTTTCTCGCAAATTGTCTTGCTTTCTTTGTCACGCTTTTATCTTCTCCACCTCCTGCATAAGAAAGTCTACTTGGATTAATTCCTGCAGAAACTAAAATATCAAATATACCTTTTGCTCTGTTTTCTGATAAAGTTTGATTTTGTCTTTCTTCCCCAGTTTCGTCTGCATAACCTATTAACAAGGCTGAAACATTTCGGTTATCTTTCATAAATTGAATTAGGTAATTTACAGAATTTAAAGAACCTTTTTGAACTATTTTTTTGTTCAAATCAAAATAAACATTCATGTAGCCGCTATTTAATAACTTTCTTATGAAATCAACATTAGAGTTAGTTACTACGTTAGCATATTTGCTAGGCACAACTTCTCCTTTTTTCACATATCTATTATCTAGTTCTATTATGATAGCCTCTTTATTGATATTCCCTTCTTTAGCTTTTTGAACCATGAGATTAGCAATTTCATTTTCTGCAAAATCTAGGCGTTTTTTAATTTCTTCTAACTCACCATTAACAAATACTTCTTCATTTTTAATGAAATCTGCATTTGCTTTGTTTTTTCCTAAAGAAATATTTACTCCTATAGAGGTGTTAAAAATGTTAGCAACTATTCTTCTTTCACTAGTATATGGAGCTCCATCAAAAGTAAAATTTTGCTTGTCATGTAATATAGCAGATGCATCTAAAAATAAAGAAACACGATTCGATAATTTAAATTGAGGAGTAAAACCAAACATAAGGTTTATGATTTTCTCACCATTTCCATTGTCTAAAGGGGCTATTGTTTTTAAAGTAGACAAACCCATACCACCATGAAATAAAAGGTTGAATTTTTTTGTCCAACTACTAAATTTTAAAAGGCTTCCAGCATTTAAGACACCTTGTATATTTACTCTGTAAGAATTAGATCTAAACGGCAAACTATTTTTACCTTCTTTAAATTCATTATAACCTAAATCTAAACGTAAACCGAATTTTTCATTAACCATATATCTTACCCCAAGACTCGCTTGCCCTAAACTTAATGGACCTGTTTCATAACCTGGTGAAAGAGGATTTATAATTTCATGCGCCCCACCACCTATATCTAAAGACCACTTATTATATTCTTGTGCACTTACTTGAATTGTGAGGCAAAATAAGAATGCCCCTAATAATATTTTTTTCATATCTATGTATTTTTTCCCATCACAAATTTATTAAATTATTTTTAATTAAAAGTTAAATAGTTATTTCAATATTGTATTTTTTAGAGTTAAATGCTCTTTTAAAGAGTTAAACTTAAAGGTATTGATTAATTTAAACATGTTTTACCTCTCTCATTAAAATCGTTATGAATTTTTCTATTCAATTTAAATAGTTTCTTTTTCAAATTAGATACAACTATTCTACTTTCAATGTCATTTATATGATGCTCTTCAAAACATTTAGATTTAAAAATAAAATCCAATTTTCTCAAAATATTTCTATCCTTTAATTAGTTTACAAAGTAATTGAGTTATATGTCTGATATATAGAAAAAAGCCTCTAAAAAGAGGCTTGTGTTTTATTTAAGTTGAATAGACTAATTTAAGGTGACTTTTAAATTGACTGTTAGAAACTAAATTATATAAATCTCTATCTATATGTTTTAGCAGCTTCATATTCTAAAACTAAAAATTTATTTCAGTTAAGGGAGATAAAGATAAAAGCTGTTTTACATAAAATGTAACGGACTTTATATAGTCTTTTTTTATTTTGATAACTCTGTAAAGTACTTATAGAAATAAGGAATTGTTTCAATTCCTTTTAGATAATTCCAAACTCCAAAATGTTCATTTGGAGAATGAATTGCATCTGAATCTAAACCAAAACCCATTAATATCGTTTTACTTTTTAACTCTTTTTCAAACAAAGAAACAATCGGGATACTTCCTCCACTTCTTTGCGGAATTGGTGTTTTGCCAAAACTAGTTTCATAAGCTTTACTTGCTGCTTGGTAGGCAATATTGTCTGTTGGCGTTACATAACCTTGTCCTCCATGATGAGGTCTTACAACAACTGTTACGGACTTTGGAGCGATACTTTCAAAATGATTTTTAAATAGTTGGGTAATATCTTTCCAATCTTGATTTGGTACTAAACGCATAGAAATTTTTGCGAAGGCTTTAGAAGCAATTACTGTTTTTGCACCTTCACCAGTGTAACCTCCCCAAATTCCGTTGACGTCTAAAGTTGGTCTAATAGCGTTGCGTTCGTTTGTAGAATATCCTTTTTCACCATAAACCTCATCAATATCTAATGCTTTTTTATAATTTTCTAAAGAAAAAGGAGCTTTCGCCATTTCTGCTCTTTCTTCTGTGGATAATTCTTCGACATTATCATAAAAACCAGGAATTGTAATATGATTGTCTTCATCGGTTAAAGAAGTAATCATTTTGGTTAATATGTTTATAGGATTTGCAACTGCACCTCCATACAAACCAGAATGTAAATCTCTATTTGGCCCTGTTACTTCTACTTCAACATAACTTAAACCACGTAAACCTGTCGTAATTGAAGGAATATCATTCGCAATCATTCCTGTATCAGAAATTAAAATAACATCATTGGCTAATTTTTCTTTATTTCTAGGCACAAACCAAGCTAAACTTTCTGAACCAACTTCTTCTTCGCCTTCAATCATAAATTTAACATTACAAGGTAAATTCCCTGATGATGTCATGTACTCCATTGCTTTAACATGCATATACATTTGTCCTTTGTCATCACAAGCTCCGCGTGCAAAAATTGCTCCTTCAGGATGAATTGCTGTTTTTTTAATCACAGGTTCAAAAGGAGGGGAAGTCCATAATTCAATAGGATCTGCAGGTTGCACATCATAATGTCCATATACTAAAATGGTTGGTAAGTTTTTATCGATAATTTTTTCACCATAAATAATTGGATACCCAGGAGTTTCGCAGATCTCTACGTTGTCACATCCTGCTTTTTTTAGACTTTCTAAAACAAAATCAGCAGTTAATAAAACTTCCTTTTTGTAAGCAGAATCTGCGCTTACGGAAGGAATTTTAAGTAACTCGATTAGTTCATTTAAAAATCTTTCTTTGTTGTCTTTTATGTAAGATTTAATGGTGTTCATTTGATATGTTTTTTTTTCTGTCTCAAAAATAGAAAAATAATAATGAACTACTTTGAAGTTTGCAACTATTGTTTATATTTGCACCCCAATTTAATTGGAAAGTTGCAGGCGTGGTGGAATTGGTAGACACGCTAGACTTAGGATCTAGTGCCGCGAGGTGTGAGAGTTCGAGTCTCTCCGCCTGTACAAACTAAGCCTTTCAGAGATTTTTCTTTGAAAGGTTTTTTTATTGGGTACTTCCAATAGATACTCTCTTTCTAATTTTAACACCCCGAGATGTTAAAAGTACCATTTGTAATTAAAATAGGAATAGTTTATATTTTATTCTTCCAATTTACAGTAGCGATGATTTGCTGAATTTAATGGCAGGTAATTGAATATAGTGACTACTATTAAAATGTTTTTTTAAGCTGTTAATAAAAGCTTATCTTGAAAAAAAAATATTTATTAATGAAAGCTATTGTCTGCAGTAAATTCGGAACTCCGGATACATTAAAGTATCAAGAAATTGAAATTCCAAATCCAAAAGAAGGAGAAATTTTAATCACTGTAAAAGCTTGTAGTGTAAACTTCCCTGACACATTAATTATTCAAGGAAAATATCAGTTTAAGCCAGAATTTCCTTTTTCACCAGGAAGTGATGTTGCTGGAATCGTAGAAAAAGTAGGCGAAAATGTAAAACATTTTAAAGTTGGTGATGCGGTTGTTGGTTTTATTCCATTTGGAGGTTTTGCAGAAAAAGCCATTGTAAAAGCTACAGATTGTTTTCCAAAACCGAGAGGAATGTCTATGGTAAATGCCTCTGCTTTTTTATTGGCTTACGGAACTTCTTACCATGCTTTAAAAGATAGAGCGAATTTACAAAAAGGTGAAACTATTTTAATTTTAGGTGCTTCAGGAGGCGTAGGTTTAACGGCTCTAGAAATATCAAAAATGATGGGTGCAAAGGTTATTGCAGCTGCGTCATCTAAAGAAAAGTTGGAGTTGTGTAAACAATTTGGTGCAGATGAAGTGATCAATTATACAAAAGAAAATTTAAAAGACAGGGTAAAAGAATTAACAAACGGAAAAGGAGTTGATGTAATTTACGATCCTGTTGGAGGGGCTTATTCTGAACAAGCTTTAAGAGCAATTGCTTGGAAAGGAAGACACTTGGTTGTTGGTTTTGCTAATGGCGAAATTCCTAAAATTCCTATTAATTTAACGTTGCTAAAAGGTGCAAGTATTGTCGGTGTTTTTTGGGGAGCATTTGCTCAAAAAGAGCCAAAAAAGAGTTTAGAAAATATTCAGCAATTATTAACTTGGTTTGTGAAGGGTGATGTAAAACCACATATAGACAAAACATATTCTCTAAAAGAGGCTCCAAAAGCTCTAGAAGATATGATGCAAAGAAAAGTGAAAGGTAAAATTGTAATTGACATGCAACTATAATTTATCTAAAAAGGCATCGTTAAATCGTTGTTTTGTCTTTATTTAATATATCAAAATTTAAGGAAGCCTAATATTTTTTTGGGAAAGATGATTAAAAATAGAATGTTTTACCGATAGCTAGTTTTTAGAAGTTTCCTTCAATTAATGAAATACCAATTTTTCCATAGCGATTCTCATTTTTTTAGGAATTGAAACTGATTTTTTATCTACTCTATTTACAAAAACATGTACAAATTCACCAAAAGCAGAAGCCGTATTTTTTCCTTTTTTAAAAATTCCAACACCATAAGTAACAGCACTATTTCCTATTTTTTTTACATATAATCCCGCTTCTATTTTATCTGGATATGCAATTGGGGACAAATAATTACAATTAGAATGCACAACAAAACCAACAATTGGCGCATTATGAATATCTAAACCTACTTGTTCAATTAAGTATTGATTTGCTGTTGTATCAAAATAAGAATAATAAGTCACGTTATTTACATGGCCGTAAACATCGTTGTCCATCCAGCGTGTGGTAATCGAATTAAAGTATTTATAATCTTCTCGATTAATCGGTTTACCATCTGTCATCTTGTTTTCATTTTAATGTGCTGTTTATTTAGTCGAATTTGCATAAGCTTGTGCTATGAATTCGGCAACGCAAGCAGGTTTTTCTTGACCTTTTAATTCAAATATTACCTTCATTTTATATCGAACACCTCCAGTAACATCATCCGCAGAGAGTAAAGAAACACGGCCTCTAAGTAATGAGTCAACTAAAACAGGATTTATAAAACGAACTTTGTCTAGTCCATAGTTTAATCCCATAGAAACATCTGTAATTGAGTAGGTTTCAAAACAAAATTTTGAAGCTAAAGAAAGCACTAAAAATCCATGAGCAATTGTTTTTTTAAAAGGCGAATGTGTAGCCGCCATTTCTGGATCTGTATGAATCCATTGATCATCTTCTGTCGTTTTTGCAAACGTATTAATTTGATTTTGTGAAATGGTAAACCATGCTGACAAACCCAACTCTTTACCGACGTAGTTTTTTAAATCTGATAAATGTGGAATTTCTGTTGAATATGCCTTGTCTGTTAATTGCGCTTCAGTCATAATTTTAGTATGTATAAATAATTCAGAATTGACTATATAGGCATTGATCCACCATTTGCATGTAAGGTGTGTCCACTTATAAAACCTGCTTCTTTAGACGCTAAAAACAAATAAGCATAACCCATATCCTCTGGCGTTCCTATTCTTTTTACAGGAATCATTTCAATACCTGCTTTTACTACTTCATCTGGCATCGAATCAGTCATTTCAGATTTTATAAAACCGGGTGCTAGAGCATTTACGGTTATATTATATTTTCCAACCTCTCTACATAAAGAATGTGTAAATCCTACAATGGCGGCTTTACTTGCAGAATAATTTGTTTGTCCAAATGCACCTTGGTATGCATTTATGGATGAAGCTGAAATGATTCGTCCATAATTTGCAGCCTTCATGTGTGGCACAATTGCTTTTGCTGTTACAAATAATGAATCGACATTAACTGCCATAACGGTATCCCATTCTTGTCGAGTCATTTTTAAAAATGATTTATCTTTAATAACGCCTGCATTGTTGATTAATACATCAATTTTTCCATGTCTATTTATAATTTTAGTCACCGCATTATCAACAGATTCTTGATTGGTAACATCTACTTTTTGATAAAAAATATTACCTCCATTTGCTGTAATTCTATCTACTACTGGTTGTCCGTCCATTACATCCCATAAAGCGACTGTTGCACCTTCTTTACAAAAAACTTCACAGACTCCTTCTCCAATTCCCCTTGCACCACCTGTAATAATTACGATTTGATCTTCTAATCTTTTCATCTTTAATTGTATTTATTTTATTCAAAACTCCAACCATTATTAAAGCTAGAAGCTCCTAATTTGGTAACAAATTTATTGAGTAAGTTAGGAAAAAAAACAATACCCATTTTTTACTTTAATTCATCTACAGAATCTTCAAGATTAGATAAGGATTAGTTGCTTTATTTATGTTTTATAATTTGATGTGTTGGTCAATAATTAAAACTTATTTTATCTGTAATGGAAGTTTTGAGGGAAGAATTATTTTTGTTTGAGAATTATTTTCTCGAAATCATTCGTTCTTTCAGCATGTAAAAATAAGTTTTGTGCTTCTTTTGGTAGAAAGGTTAATTTCCTTTTTGTTAAATCGATCCAAGCTCCGTAAACTTTAATAACTGCGGATAATTTTCCAGCTTCATTAAATACTTCATGTATAATTTTCCAGCGTTCATTATTTTCTGAAAGACCAGATAATTTTATGTTTACAGAAATATCTTCACCAATATGAATTTCTTTTCTAAAGGAAGTTTCTTCAGTAAATAAAACAGGACCAATATTGTGTTTTGTAAATTCTTCTATAGAAAAATGGTGTTCTGCAAAATAACGGATTCTTACTTCTGCGGCATATTCATTATATGCGGTGTGACGCATATGTCTATTTGGGTCAAAATCAGACCATTTTGTGGGAAATGTTACTTTAAAACTCATGTAGTGAAATTAAAAAAAACCTGATACGTTTACATAACATATCAGGCTCTTATATGAATATTTTTATATTTTTAATTCTTAACTATTTCTGTTTTACTTTTTAGTTTTAATTCACTTAAAACATTTAAAGCTTCAGATACGTACATATCTTTTGATAAATTTTTATGCCATGCCATTCTTTTATCAGCTAAATCTTTATTGTTTTTAAATAAGGATTGCTCATATTTTGGTGAAGAATATGTAAGATTTGATTTGTAATCGAAAACTGATTTAAATTTTTCAGCTTCATTTTCTTTTTCTTCAGTTTCTTTAAAAAACTTTTTAAAGTTTAAAGAATAAGAATTTTCTTCTTGGTTTTTCTTGAGCCATTTGGCATATTCATTTATTAACTTAAAGTTTGTGTTAGAAGCAATTCGTTGTTTACTACTATAAACAACATCTGCAAAATTAGCGTATGAATTTGTTTGAGTATATTTTGCTTTTGGTACTTTGTCCCAAGCTAAAGCACCTTCTAAATCTCGCTCACCTACTTTCATGTAACTATACCTGCTTGGCATTGCAATATCTGAATAAACGCCTTCTTTTTGTGTTGAACCACCATTAACTCTATAGAATTTTTGGATAGTCATTTTTAAGTATCCTAAATCTTTTTCGTAATTTGGGTAAAATTGATTGATAGGTAAAATATTTTGTACAGTTCCCTTTCCATAAGTTTGATTTCCTCCTAGAATAACAGCTCTTTTATAATCTTGCATTGCTGCAGCAAAAATTTCTGAAGCTGAAGCAGAAAACTCATTTACCAGGATAACCAATGAACCATCCCATTGAATTTGCGAGTCTATATCTTCTTTTATAATTGGATTTTCTCCTCTATATTTCACCTGTACAATTGGGCCTTTGTCAATAAATAATCCTGAAATTTCAATAGCTGTCTTTAAAGATCCACCTCCATTATTTCTTAAATCAACGATTAGGCCAGTAACGTTTTCCACTTTTAAACGCTCAATTTCCTTTTCCATGTCTTTGGCAGAATCTCTAGAGTTTTCATCTTGAAAATCGATATAAAAACTTGGTAAATCGATAATTGCATATTTTTTGCCATCTTTTTCTACAATACTAGATTTTACAAAGGTTTCATCTAATTGAACAACATCTCTGATAATCGAAATTACTTTTGTAGAACCATCTAGCTTTTTCTTCACTGTTAACCGAACTTCAGTCCCTTTTTTTCCTTTGATAAATTTGATTGCATCATCTAAACGCATACCAACAATGTCTAAAGGTTCTTCATCACCTTGTGCAACTTTTAAAATAATATCACCAGCTTCTAGTTCTCCTTGTTTCCATGCAGGACCTCCAGAAACCAATTCGAAAATATGTGTATAAATTCCTTTTTTCTGCAAACGAGCTCCAATTCCTTCTAGTTTACCAGACATGCTTTGATCAAATCGTTCTTTGATCCTTGGAGCCATATAAGTGGTATGAGGATCAAAAGCACCAACAACAGAATTTAAAAAAGTAGAAAACCAATCATCATGTTCTAATTCTTCAATTCGAAGATATAATTCTTCCATATTTTTTAGAACTTCTGTTCTTGCATCCTTTTCTAAAGTAGCAAAAGATTTTACTTTAAAATTTTCATCCTTTTTCACTTTTGCTGTCTGAAGTTCTGTTTGTTCTTGAACTCTACCTATTGTTTGTAGTTTTAATTGTTTTCTCCAATAATCTATTAATTGATTATCGTTTTCTGCATACAGAACTTTTTCATAATCGATATCAATAGTTTCTTTTTTTCTAAAATTAAAAGGTTGTTCTAGCAGCGTTCCATAATAAGATTTAGCATTTTTAATTTTAGCTAAAAAACGACTATAAACCAATTTATAAAAAGTTAAATCGTCTTGTAATAATTGATTGTCGATTTCATATTTATATTGAGAGAATTCTTTAAGATCTTCTTGAGTAAAATAACGTTTGCTAGGATCTAAACCATCAATAAAAGAGTTGAAAACTTGTTCAGAAAACTCGTCGTTCATGTCTTTAACAACAAAATGACCACGGGTTAAAATATTTTTTAACACAAGAATTAAAACTTTATCTTTTTCTGGATCAAGAACTGTGTTTTTATCCGATGCGTTTGCTACAAAACTATTTACTAATAAAGCAAATGCCAATAATGCAGTACTAAACTTAAATTTGATGTTCATAAACCTTTTGTCGTTAATTTTATTCTTTTATTACTTTTAAGTTTCAACTACTAAATTAGTGCCAAATTTTTAAATAGTTATTTCTTTTTTTTTAAATTTCTAGAAGAATTTCAAAAGCTATTTTTTTCTTTGTTTTATGTCTTCAGAATATGATCAAAAAAAAGATAATATAACATTACAATGTTACATAATTTTATACGGATTTATTCTTTACAAAATGTTAAAAAGAAAATCGTTTAAATAAATTACATTTGTATTTAAAACTACAAGAATGCAAGAAAAACCATTAATTTTAATAACAAATGATGATGGGATTACTGCTCCGGGAATTAGAGCACTTATCAAAATAATGAATAAAATTGGAGAAGTTGTTGTGGTTGCTCCTGATAGTCCACAAAGTGGAATGGGACATGCAATTACCATTGATAATGTGTTAACCTGTAATCCTATTACGATTGATGATGGTCCGCAATTAGAATATACCTGTTCAGGAACTCCTGCGGATTGTGTAAAGATGGCGATTAGTGAGATTCTAAATAAAAAACCAGATCTATGTGTTTCAGGCATAAACCATGGATCAAATTCTTCTATAAATGTTATTTATTCAGGTACAATGAGTGCCGCAATTGAAGCTGGAATAGAAGGAATTCCTGCTATTGGTTTTTCGTTGTTAGATTTTAAATGGCATGCAGATTTTACACCTGCAGAAGAATTTGTAAAAAACATTACCTTAAATACCATATTAAATGGTTTACCAGAAGGAATCGTTTTAAACGTAAACATTCCTAGTCTAAAAACTGAAGAAATAAAAGGAGTTAAAATTTGCAGACAAGCGAATGGGGTTTGGAAAGAGAATTTTGACAAACGTAAAAGTCCTTTTGGAAAAGAATATTATTGGCTTTCTGGTGAATTTATTAATAAAGATAAAGGTCAGGATACAGATATCTATGCATTAGAAAATGGATATGTTTCAATAGTACCAGTTCAGTTCGATTTAACGGCACATCACATGATTCAAAAATTAAACTCTTGGGAACTCTAAAAAAAGACATTCTTATTGGCATTTTAATTTCTTTCTTTGCAACTGCAGCCGGAATTTTCTTGTACCTAGAATATTTTTCTATCTACAATTTTAATGATACTTTAAAAATGATTAGTGATGGAGGTTTGTATGGAAAAATATTGTCGTTAGCTGCAATCCCTAATTTATTTGTATTCTTTATTTTTATCAAAAAGAAACAAGATAATAGAGCAAAAGGAGTTTTATTCGCCACAATTTTAATAGCTTTAACAACATTAATTTTAAAGTTTTTCTAAATGAAATATTACATTATAGCAGGAGAAGCTTCGGGAGATCTACATGGATCTAATTTAATGAAAGCATTGTGTAAAGAAGATACAAATGCAGACATCAGATTTTGGGGTGGAGATTTAATGCAAGAAGTTGGTGGAACTTTAGTTAGTCATTATAAAGAAAGAGCTTTTATGGGCTTTTTTGAAGTTTTAAAAAATCTATCGAAAGTAGTCGGTTTCTTAAAGTTTTGTAAAAAAGATATTGCTAAATATCAGCCAGATATACTTGTTTTTATAGATAATTCTGGCTTTAATTTAAGAGTTGCAAAATGGGCAAAACAACAAGGTTTTAAAACTAATTATTATATTTCGCCACAAGTTTGGGCAAGTAGGGCAGCGAGGGTTAAGGACATAAAAAGAGATGTAGATAGAATGTTTGTAATTCTTCCTTTTGAAAAAGAATTTTACGATAAGCATGATTATAAAGTACATTTTGTTGGACATCCTTTAATTGATGCAATTGCTGATCGAAAACAGGTTGATGCAGATCAATTTCGTAAAGAACATCATCTAGGTGATAAACGAATTATTGCTTTATTGCCTGGGAGTAGAAAGCAAGAAATCACAAAAATGTTGTCTGTAATGTTGTCTTTGGTTGACGATTTTAAAGCGTATGAATTTGTAATCGCAGGGGCTCCAAGTCAGGAACTTTCTTTTTATCAAGAAATAATTGGCGCTAGAAAAGTAAGTTTTATCAATAATAAAACATACGATTTATTAAGTATTTCTAATGCTGCATTAGTCGCTTCAGGAACTGCAACTTTAGAAACGGCTTTGTTTAAAGTGCCACAGGTGGTTTGTTATAAAGGAGGAAATATCTCTTATCAAATTGCAAAAAGAATTATCACCTTAAAATTTATTTCGTTAGTTAATTTAATTATGAATAAAGAAGTGGTAACAGAGTTAATTCAAGATGATTTTACAAAAGCCAATCTAAAAAAGGAGCTTACTAAAATTTTAGATGAAAATTATCGTGATAAATTGTTCTTGGAATATTTTGAACTTGAGAAAAAATTAGGTGGAAAGGGAGCCTCCGAAAAAACTGCAAAATTGATTACTAATAATTTACAAGCATAATTATTTCTTCATTATTAGAAATATACTGAGATATAGCTTTTGAAAGTTACAAAAGGGATTTTAATTTTTTCTAAATATATTGTTGTAACTTTATTTCGCTATGAAAAGGTTACTTAATTATTTACCCTTCCACTTTGTGGTACTCCTATTTTTAGGAATTTACACACAATTTTATAATCAATTTTGGAGACTTAGTTTTCTAAAGTTACTCATTCTAATTGCTATTATTTCTCTTCTTTTACTCCTTTTTAAACATAAAAAAATAATTACTTTTTTATCTTTTATCTTATTCTATTTGATAGGCATTTCTACAGTCTATTATAATAACGATGCTAAGTATAAAAACTATTATCAAAATTATGTGGGAGAAAATTCTATTGTAATTTTAAAAGTTGATAAAGTTCTAAAATCAGGTCTTTTTAATGATAAGTATAACGTGTCGATTGTAAAAGTCGACAGTATAAAAACAAGAGGAAAAGCATTATTGAATATTACAAAAGACAGTTCAGTAAATCCCTTAAATGTTGATGAACTACTATATGTAAAATCAAATTTTCAAGAATTAAATGCACCATTAAATCCACATCAATTTAACTATAAAAACTATTTAGTAAAACAGGGGATTCAACAACAATTATTTTTAAAGAATGAACAATTTAAAAGAATAGATTTTCATGGTTTTTCTTTACAAGGAATATCTGCGAAATTTAGAAATTTAGTTCAAGAATCCCTCAAAAAACATAATTTTAATCTAGATGAATTAGCAGTGATAAATGCACTGTTGTTAGGTCAGAGGCAAGACATCTCGAAGCAACTAATTGCTGATTATTCTAGCGCAGGAGCAATTCATATTTTAGCAGTTTCTGGTTTGCATGTGGGTATTATTCTACTCATTCTAAATTGGCTTTTTAAACCTCTAGAAAGATTCAGAAAAGGAAAGTTGATTAAAACTGTTTTAGTGGTTTTATTCCTTTGGATGTTTGCTTTTGTTGCAGGTCTTTCTGCATCTGTCGTTAGAGCTGTAACCATGTTTACTTTTTTAGCAATTGGTTTATCTTTTAGACGAAAAAATATAGTAGAATTTTCTTTAATAGCATCGATGTTCTTATTGTTGATTGTTAAACCGATGTTTCTATTTGATGTTGGCTTTCAATTGAGTTATTTAGCTGTTTTTGGCATTATTTGGGTACAACCTGTGTTGTATAAGTTTTGGAATCCAAAATTAAAAATAGTCGACAAATTTTGGCAATTGCTAACCGTTTCTTTTGCTGCTCAAGCAGGTGTATTACCTCTGAGTTTATATTACTTTCATCAATTTCCAGGATTATTTTGGCTGTCTAATTTAATTATTATCCCTTTTTTAGGGGCTATTTTAATAGGCGGAATTGCAATTATTTTTCTTTCATTGATTGGTTTCTTACCTCAATATTTAGCCAATATTTATGGATTTGTAATTACACAAATGAATAATTTTGTTCGTTGGATTTCTCTTCAAGAACAATTCTTATTCAAAGACATTTCGCTATCATTATTAATGATGATCGCTTCTTATATATTCATTATTTATTTAGTTCATTTTTTAATTGATACTTCATTAAAAAAAAGTATCTATTTTTTAATTTCCATAGTAATTATTCAAAGTGTTTTTGTGTTCGAAACATATCAAAATAAATCAAAGAAAGCGTTTATTGTTTTTCATAAAAGTAGAAGCTCTGTTTTAGGAGTTCGAGAAGGAGAACATCTTTTAGTCTATCATAATTTAGATAGCTTAGACCTCAAAAAATCTAATTTAATGACTTCGTATAGAATTGGAGAAAATGTACATCAATATTTTAAAACTCAAGAATCTGCTGTTTTAAAATATGGAAATCAACACTTTATATTGATTGATAGCTTAGGTGTTTATCAACTTAATAACTTAAGAAATTCAATTATTGTGTTGCAATATTCACCTAAAATAAATTTAAAAAGATTAATAAAAACTATACAGCCAAAACAAATTATTGCTGATGGCAGTAATTACAAAAGCTATATAAGTAGTTGGGAAATTGTTTGTAAACAAGAAAAAATTCCTTTTTACTATACAGGCAAAAAAGGTGCTTTTATTATGAAGTAATATATTCTGAAACGTTTTAGGTGAATATTGTAAGCAAGAAGTTAAATTTATACTAATATCCGGCCAATTAGTTTAAATAGTAAATTCTTCAATTTTTATTTTCCAAGGAAAATAAATAACATATATTTGCAACAATCATTAAAAACAAATTGGATGCAATTAAAAAATGTGTTACTTATATTTTTTGTTATTTTTTTAGTTAATTGCCAAAGGGATAACTCATTAGTTATTCCGAATACAGATATAGATAATGGCGGTTTGTTTTTACCTGAAGGATTTGGAGCCTTGGTTGTGACTAATGGCGTTGGAGAAAGCAGACATTTAGCAGTGAATACAAATGGTGATATATATGTAAAATTACGCACTAGCGATGGAGATAAGGGCAATGTTGCATTAAGAGATACCAATGGTGACGGTAAAGCAGATATTATTGAACGATTTGGAGATTATCCAAACGACGGGAGATTTGCAACCGAAATGCGAGTTCACAAAGGCTACTTATATTTTAGTTCGGAATTGGTGATTTATAGACAAAAATTAACACCTAATAAATTAATACCTGAAGGAAAACCTGAAATATTAGTTAAAGATCCTTATCCAATTAGATGGCACAATGCTAAATCACTTGCTTTTGATAATAATGGAGGTATGTACGTAACCTTCAGTGCACCAACGAATGCATGTGAAGAGTATAGACCAGGAAGAAAACCAACGGACATTATTAATGGCGAATACCCTTGTACGCAATTAAATATTCTTGCTGGTATTTGGAAATTTGACGAAGATAAGTTAAATCAAAAAAAATCGGAAGGAAAACGATTTGCAACAGGATTAAGAAGTATTGTAGGAATGTCATGGAATGACGAAGACAATAGTTTGTATGCTATAAATCACGGAAGAGATTATTTAAACACGCGAGCACCACAATATTTTAGCGAATGGCAAAACACTGTTTTACCAGCTGAAGAATTTATGAAAATAAAAGAAGGAGACGATTTTGGTTGGCCATATACCTATTATGACCACTTTAAAGAAAAAAGAATGCTAGCACCCGAATACGGTGGAGATGGTGTTAAAGTAGCCAATGGATATACGGATCCATTAATGGGATTACCTGCGCATTGGGCACCAAACGATTTATTGTTTTATAAAGGCAGTCAATTTCCAGCACGTTATAAAAAAGGAGCTTTTGTGGCATTTCATGGCTCAGTAAACCGAACACCTTATCCACAAGCTGGTTATATAATAGCTTTCATTCCTTTTGAAAATGGAAAGCCAACAAAGAATTGGGAGGTATTTGCCGATGGGTTTGCAGGTATTGATACTATTGTTTCTATGCGAGATGCCAAATATAGACCAATGGGATTAGCGGAAGGACCTGATGGTTCTTTATACATTTCTGAATCTAAAGAAGGTAAAATATGGCGTGTTATTTTCGAAGGAGATACCACTTCGTTTGGAGAAGCTCAACTTGAGATAATGGAAAAGCGTAAATCAAGAAGTTATATTAAGATGCCTGTTGAGAATACTGATAAAGTTTTTAAAGGTTCAATAACCAACTAGTATTTTATCTTTAGTTAAAGCGATATTTAATAGCAGTGCCAATATAATAATTACTCGGTTCGCCAGGATAATAATATCTTGGTGCATTACCTCCAAAACTCCCTGCATTAATTAATAACATAGAAGCATATTTTTCATTAAAGATATTATTAAGCCCAATAAAAACATCAAACTGAAGTTTTTTTGAATTCTTTGATTTATAACCAATCTTTGAATTTACCAATTGGTAACTTTCTGAATAAATAGTATTGTCATCTCTGAGGGGTATTTCACCTATATAATTATAGCTTATTAGACCATATAATCCAAATTTGGCATCAAAATTTAGGCTAGTGTTTAATGTAAATTTAGGGACTCCAGTTAAGTCATTTCCAGAATAATCTTCAGTATCATTTATAAATGTATCAAATTTAAAATTATTATAGGAAAGAGCATTACTCCCATAAATTTTTAGATTTTCTTTATTTAGCAAACTATATTTTAAACCTAATTCAACACCATTGTAAGTTGTTTTTCCAGCATTAACTCCAATATATTGATCATCTGAAGTTCGTCTAGCAACAAGCAAATCTTTTACTACCATTTTATAAATTGCTACATCATAATGAAGTATATTGTTTAAAATATTTCCACGACTTCCAATTTCATAGTTCCACCCACTTTCAGGTTTAATATTTGTATTTATTAACCCATCAGGTAACAACGTTTCTTCCAATGAAGGAGGAGAAAAACCATGACTTATTGAAGAATATAAAATTGAATGTGTTGTTAATTGATACGTTAGTCCAAATTTTGGAGAAAGAATTGTGTTAAAATTGTAATCACCCGAAACATCAATATCATCATCCATAAACAAGTCGTTTAATGTGTATGAAGTCGCATTTATATTAAATCCGAAAGTTGCTGTGATGTTTTTAGATAGCTGAAAGTTTGAGTCAAAAAACAGGTTCATATAACTTCGTTTTTCTTTAAAATCAGAAAGTAAATTTCCTTGAACAGATCCTACCTCTGGAGGAAATTCGTTGTATAAATTTTTATAGGTTTGGTATGAGTTTGAATCCTTAAATAGTTCACCGCCAAGTGTCCAATTAAGTGATTTATTCAATAATTTTGTTTTAGATATAAGTCTAGTTCTCAATCCGATTCCTTTTGTGTTTTCTTTTAAAATATTAAAAGGGCGAGGTTCGTAATCACTTAAAAATGATGTAAATACACTCGTTTTTTGTTTTGTATAGTCATTGTAAATATGCTCCCAAGAGATACCAAATAATCCTTTTTTATAATCTTTAAATCCTTTTGATTTTCCCCAAGTAAATGCAGCGGATGTAGGATTGTTTATATAATTATCCTCATTAATGGAACTTGGAATAAACGCCTTTAAATCGATATAACTTCCCAATAATGTGATTACATTAGATTCATTAATAAAATGTTTTGATGCGATTGTTATTGTTTGTCTATCCGTTTTGTTATTGTTTCTATAACCATCACTATGCAGATTCGAATAGGTGAGTTTAGCTTTGTTTTTTTGATTACCTAAGTTCGCTTGTAATAGGTGTTTTTGCAAACCATAAGAACCAAAAGTGTACTTTGAATTTATAGATCTATTTGTGAATAATCCTTTATTTGGTATTAATTGTATAGTGCCTCCTAATCCCGCTCCATAAATACTCGAGGAAGGCCCTTTTATGACTTCTATTCGGCCCAAGGTGCTCATTTCAACATCCTCAATTGTTGACGCTCCAGAACCGTTAGTAAGTGGTATATCTTCGTAGTAAGCTCTAATTTTACTCGTTCCGTATAAATTTCTAGAACCTATTCCACGTATTGTTATTCTATTCGTTGTTAAAGTTCCGTTATGCATATACACACCTGGAATCGTATTTAATATTGGTGCAATGTTTACATTACTATGACTGTTAATTTCATGAGAATTGATGACGGTAATCGCTGAGGATACTGAATTTAGTTTACTCTGAAAATTGTTTGACGTGATTATTATTTCGTTTAAATTTTCTCTTAAAGGTGAAAGTTCCACAATATGAAATGACACATCATTTAAGTATTCGGTTTTAGATGTATAGTTTTCTATAAAAAAAGTATAGGTATCAGGTTTAGGAAGTGAGAAATTTCCATTCAAATCAGTTAATGTTGTAAATGTACTATCTGAGTTTGTTACTTTAACATTCATTAATCCAATAGAATTTCTACTATCGATAACTTTGCCCTCTAATTTTTGTGCAAATGATTGATGAATTGTAATTAAGAATAAAAAGAAGGAAGAAAGAAATTTCATAAAAAATCAAATTTACTTATGTTTTGATATATGTTCCTATAAAAATCACATAGTTAAAAATGTAGTTTATAAGGTTTGTGAAAATAAGAATTAATCAGTTTTAAATGCTGGTTTAAAAGCATTATAATAGGCGTCAAATTTTTCTTGAGTTGTTAATTCTCTATGTTTATCGTCTATAAATAGTTTAAGATAAAACTCCAGTTGTTGTGCGTCTTGAAAACCTCTTAAAGGAAAAATAAAATCACCTTTTTCATTTAAAAAGGCAATCGTTGGATATGCATTTATTCTCATGAAATTAGCAAATTCATGAGCGCTGTTTCTTTTGTTTGCTTTGTTTTTATCATAATTAGGATTGCCATAAGATTTTCCTTTATAATTGACACTTTCATTTCCTTCGCCATTAAATTTAACGGCATAATAATTTTCATTTACAAACGCGACAACATCTTTATTATGAAATGTTTTTTTGTCTAAAAGTTTACAAGGTCCACACCAATTTGTGTAAACATCTATCATTATTTTTTTCGGAGTTTCTTTCTGAAGCTCCAAAGCTTTGTTTAAAGAAATCCAATTTATTTCTTGTGCTTTTATATTAATGCTAAAAGAGATGATTGCTAAAAGGAAAATTATTTTTTTCATATTTTATAAGTCGAAAATGATATGTCAAATTTACAAATTATCTAATACCGTGCATTAATTTTTTAATCAAAGGATTTAAAATTAAAAATATTAACCCAACTACAGCTGGAATTATTGTAAAAATTAAAAAGAAAAAAGACATTGAATATTGCTCCACAATTGGGTCAATATAACTTCCTGTCTTAGCCGCTAAATAATTACCTAATGCATTTACTAAATACCAAATTCCAAACATCATACCAATTTTCTTTGCGGGAACTAATTTAGAAACATAAGAAAGTCCTACGGGAGAAACACATAATTCGCCCATTGTATGAAAAAGGTATGCTAAAACTAACCAAATTAAACTTACAGAAGCCGTTTTTGCACCTTGAGGTATTGCGCTTGATCCATAAGCTAATGCTCCAAAACCTATTCCAAGTAGCATCATTCCAATTCCGAATTTTATAGCAGCAGAAGGATTGAATTTACTCTCCCACCATTTAGAAAATAAAGGTGCTAAAAAGATGATAAAAAGTGAGTTTAAAATTAAAAACCAAGAAGCTTCTATTTCTGCATTTTGTTGTGGAATAATTACACTCAATTTCCAAATAACAATTCCCCAAATACCTATAAAACTTGTTCCTAGTACTAAGTTAGATAAAGATATTTTTTTAAAAGTTTGTCCAAATAATTTCAGTAAAACCCAAGAAATGATTAGTAGCGGAACTGTAGAAACTAAAACGTCTATAATTTTAAAAATGAATGCAGCATTTCCTGTGAGTGCTCTTTGGGTATAATCTCTTGCAAATATATTCATAGATCCACTTGCTTGTTCAAAAGCCCACCAAAAGAAAACTGTAAAAAAGGCTAAAATTGCAACTACAATATACCTGTCTCTTTGAACATTGTCAGGAACTTTATCTTCAGTAATCTCAACTTTAGTATCGGCATCAGTTAAGTCTACTTTTTTACTTGGAGCTATTCCTATATTTTCAAAAATTTCTCTACCAAACCAAAATTGTAAGGTTCCTAAGAACATAAAAATTCCTGCTAAACCAAACCCCCAAGCATAACTTAGGTTGTTTGCTAAAAAACCACATAATAATACTCCTAAAAAGCCTCCAGCATTTACACCCATATAGAAGATGGTAAATGCACCATCTTTACGCTCTGGGTATTTGTCATATAAACCACTAACCATTGAAGTAACATTTGGTTTGAATAACCCATTACCGATAATTAATAATCCAATACCTATATATAAAGTAGTTTCTGTTTCCATAGACATTGCTGCGTGACCTAACGTCATTACCATAGCACCTAAAGCAACTGCTTTTTGATATCCCAATAATTTATCAGCAATAATTCCTCCAATCAATGGGGTTAAATATACAGAACTTGTATAGATTCCCAATAAGCCTAGAGCTCTTTCTCTTGACCATTCCCAACCTCCGTCAGAAAAGGAAGCTGTTAAAAATAAAACAAAGATTGCACGCATTCCGTAATAAGAAAAACGTTCCCACATTTCTGTAAAGAATAACACAAAAAGTGCAGGTTTATGATTTAATAAGCTAAATTCTTTATTTGTTGCTGTGTTCATGGTTATTCTTTTAAAAATCAAAAAAACCTCATAAATTTTCGTTTATGAGGTTTTAAATATGTTTTTATTTTAGTTATCTGCTAATTCGAAACCCTCTGTTTCGTCATTAATTACGTGCTCGTTATCTTCAGCGCCGTGCGTTAGTTTCTCTAATTTCTTACGGAATAGCATTACTAAAAAACCAAAAATAACACAGAAAATAGCAATTCCTGTAAAAATCACATATTCTCCTAAGTTTTCAGAAGCTTCACCTAACAATCCTGCTAGTTTATTTCCAAATCCTGTCATTGCAAAATAAACGCCCATCATAAGAGAAGCATACTTTACAGGAGCTAATTTTGTAATGTAAGATAAAGCAACTGGAGATATACACAACTCTCCAATTGTATGAAATAAGTAAGCTAAAACTAACCAATACATAGCAGAAGCTCCATTAGATTCGTATTGAGCTGCTGCTGCTGTCATAAAAAAGAATCCTGTTCCCATTATAATTAGACCTAAAATCATTTTAAATAATGACGTAGAAATTTTGCCTTTTAATTTTCTGTTTGCCCAATAACCTGCAACGGTAGTTCCTAAAAATATAATAAACATTGCATTTAAAGATTGAAACCACGATGCTGGTACTTCATTTCCTATAAATGGTAGAGAAAAAGATAAAATTCTATCAGTC
>MDTF01001268.1_pt1 | contig 21507 bp, 19 predicted proteins | sample 811191 | NCBI WGS metagenome assembly MDTF01 (sample SAMN05326649, study PRJNA326480) | marine metagenome | isolation source: seawater | place: Southern Ocean | collected 2011
ATTGAGAACCAGGAGTATTGGCAATAGCGTCTATTTGATCACTAAAATACAATACCTCAAAATCAGCAGTATTTAAAGATGAGTCAAGACCACTTAATATTTCTGGTGTTTGATCGGTTTGTAAATCAAAATCAATGAAACCATCTCTATTGCTATCACAACTGTTAATATCTTCTGGAATAGTAACTAGTTCAGGAATAGGATCTACAGTTAAGACAATTGCATTGGAGGTGTCATTACAGGTATTTCCTGTTCTTTGAAGGAATACTCGATATAAGTTATTGTCAAAAGATATTTGAAGGTTGCTAATTTGTAATGAAGGAGTAGTAGCACCATTGTAGATGGTATTATCTAAAATATTTATCCAGTTTATTCCCCCATCAATACTAACTTCCCATTGAAAAGTTTCTGCATTAGAATCTATTGTAATTGTTGATGTTGATGCTTCACAAAAAGCAACATCGTTAAAAGGAGTATTTATTAAAATAGGAGCACTTGTGCTGTAATCAGAATCAGGTATTGTATATCCATCAGTTATTCCAATTACTTTTCCTTGGCTGTCTACTGCGACTGGAGAAGTTCCAATAAAATTATCATTGTCAGGGTCTAAAAATCCAGCTTCAATAACATCAGGACAGGTATCTCCATCACTATCATCATCTAAATAGTCAAATATAGTATCTATGTCTAAATTAGACACATTATAATTTAAAATAAAGTTGTCTGGAGTTGTTTCTAAGGCATCAACCAAACCATTGTCTCCAACGGTAGTAATTGAATTATCTATAACTCCGTCTAAATCAGCATCTAATTGGGTATGTCCGGCTTCAAATAGATCATATACTCCGTCATTGTCCGAATCAATGTCTAAGTAGTCAAAAACTCCATCCAAATCGGAATCAATAGGAGTTATAGAGGTAGTGAACACGTCATCTAATCCATCTAAATTAGTATCGGTTCCTGAGAGTAAAACAGGTATTCCTTGTGCTTCTATGATATCAGTTATTCCATCATTATCACTATCGGCGTCAAATGCATCTGGTATTCTGTCATTGTCAGTGTCATTGGCAAAACAAGTTAGGATTAGATTTGCATTAAAAGTTGAATTATTAATGGTACTATTTAAAAGATGTTTAAAAGTAATTTGGTTAACATTATTAGCTACTAGTTTAAACGGAGTTGTTCCAGTTGGAGAAGGATTATACCTAAAACGTACTTCTGCAGATGAGAAATAATTGACACCAGTTTCAAAAATATCATCAAAATTAGTATCAATTACCAAAATATTATCGGGGTCAATTAAAGTAATATTTTTTGTATTAGGGCCTACAATCAAAATAAAGGTTTCACCAGTAACAATTGTATGCGTGGTTGAAGTATTTTGAGTGAATTCTATGTTAGAAGATTCATCAAAATCGAGGACGTAATCTAATTCTGAACTAGTACCTAAATTAATTACTGTTGTGAAATTACTAACACCATCTCCTGATATGGAAGAAGCACCGGTTTGATTTAAGCTAGTTGAAATAAATGAAGTGTCTGAAGAACCATCCTGAAAATTAAGAATGGGTGAATTAGTATCCGTAAAATTGATATTTGTATTTCCTTGGGATTCATCACAATTAAGAATACCGTCATTATCTAAGTCAATATCAATATTGTCTATAATTAAATCATTATCAAAATCATCTGGACATAAGCTTACTGGAATTATTTGAGATTCAAAAGTAGCACCAGAACAAATCAACGTACCAATTAATCTATAATTACCAGCTAGGCTAGGAGAGAGTATGCCTGTGCCATTCCCAGTGCTTACAAATCCACTACCATCATCATAAAACCATTCTACAGAGTCAAATAAATCGGTATTGACAGATTGTAAAGTAACATTTGGAATACAATTTCCTAAAGAAGAAATATCTGTATTGAAGTTAATTTCTGGGGGAGAGGGAAAACCTGAGTAAAAACTACCTGAAGCAGCAAAACCATTAGCGTTAAAGTAGGCACAATAGAGTTCGTCTGTACTTTGAACAGATACATTTCCTGAAAGTCCTACTTTATAGGTTACATAATCAGGGTTTCCGTCAACATCAAAAGGACCTAAAGGTGAAAAGTCTGTAATCGGTAAGCCATTGATAGTTACTGTGGCAGATTTATTTGTTACGATGGATATGCCACCAGAAAAATTTGTATCTCCTATGTTGTCGATGCTGGCTATATTATCTACATCACCTCTATTTTCACAGCTAAGTGGTGGTACAAAAAACATTCCTTGATTGGGTGCATCACCTACTTGACCTCCAATGCCTTGGTAAGCAAAAACTGGATTTGACGTTTGAACATATAAGTTGCCATTTGAGTTGTAACCATTTCCATTATTATTAATTCCGTCTCCTTCTATAACAATCCATTCACCAGCATTTAAGGTAGCTTCTGATGCGGAACTGTCATTTACAAAAACATCTGTATTGTCTTGATGCGCTATGATTAATATATTTTCCCATGTATCGCCATCAGTTGGAGTTGTATTAGAACCATCTCCACCACCGTTTCCTCGAACAAAAATATATTCATTGCCAACTTTTGAAAAGTCAACAATTTGATCAATTCCAAAATCTCTTTGATTTCCACTTGAAAAACTTCCACTAGCTGACCCTGAATTAACAGCAATAGGTTTGTCTGAACTTATATGTGTACCAATTAAGTCATTGGGTTCCCCGCCATTAGCTGAGCCCACACCAATCATATAACTTTCTCCTTCATTTAAGGTAGCATTTATTGGAGTTGATCCCGTATGATTTATAATATTTATTCCTATAGGAAAATCATCAAATTTAATGTTGGTGTTATTTTCTGTTGCCATAACAGAGGTGAATGTCAAAAAATCATCGCTTGTATTATTACCTTCATCTACAAAGCCTCCCACTCTAAACTCTGTTCCTAAAGCAGAAAGACCTTTACTTACTAGTGCTCCAGCTTGATTTTGATTAGGAAAAGAAGAGCGAAACCTAACAGAAACATATATAACATCACTGGATTCAATAATATAACCTCTATCATTAATAACACTATTTGATAAGCTTTCAGGGATTGCCAATTGAGAATCTCCATCGGTATCTAAGTTAGCACTAGAATCTGCAGGATCTTGACCATTTTCAACAATTCTGTACAAGAAGGGATTAGCATTAGATACAATGCCTGTATAATTATTAGTTAAATTTCCTATTGTTTTAATTGTAAAGGAAATATTTGCATTTTTAGGAGTGGATATATATATGTATTGCTCTGAAATATTATCGTCAACACTAGTAACAGGTGGTATATAATGTTTGGTGCTTAATTGAGCAAAAGATGAGAGAATTGTACAGAAAAAAAAAGTAAAAAAGAGAATAAGTTTCCTTAACATACAATTGATAATAGAATTTTGTTATTACATAACGTCAAATATACTAGAAAAGTATTACAAATCTCTCTTTTTTAACAATGCATAAGAACCATAAATAAAGATAAAAGTCCAAAGAATAACGACTATAATATTTAAAAATTCTACATCATAACTTTTGGTGATTTGTTCTCCAACAGAGGTTGCTATTGATTTAACAGCTCCTAGTCTAGAAAAGGGTTCTTTGATTAAATTAGACATGGCTTCAAAAGGTAAAAACTTCATAACTCCATCTACACTTTCAGAAACTGTATCTAACCCTCTAAAAGCATAAAATAAATAGCCTTTAAAGATGCTTTCTGCAATTAGCCATACAAACATGGCGCCCACTGCAAAAGCAGATCTCTTTACCAAAATACCAACAAACAAACCAAAAGAAAAGAAGCCTACTAATTTTATGAAAAAACCAAGTAGATATTGAAGGTCTGTAATGATAATATTAAATTCATTATAGTCAGAATAAATAAAACCTAAAACCAATGAAACAATAAAGACAAAAAGTGTTGAAAAGCCAGCAAAAACAACAACTGTGTAAAACTTAGATAAAATAAATTCTTTTTTACTTAATCCGTCTATAAGGTTCTGTTTTAAGGTTTTGTAACTGTATTCATTTGCAATCATAGAAACGATGACCAACAGTAAAAAAAACTTAAAAATCGAGGCTATATAGGTGTTGAAATGCCAGATATACGGAAAATTAAAAATACCCATATCTGCTAAATGAAATTTAATAAAGCCAATATCAAATTTGATGGCCGCAATAAGTGCAATGGAGGTAAGTAACCCAAAATAGATAAGAGTAAGTATCTTACTAGCTTTGTTGTGTTTTAATTTGTAAAACTCTATGGTTAGTAGTCTTAACATGACTAAAATTTTTAAGATTATTTATTGTTAGTTAGGTCTAGGAATTGTTGCTCTAAACTTGGTTTACGTTTTACCAAATGAGAGACTGTAATTCCATTTTTAAATAAAAATGCATTAATTTCAGTTGATTCAATCTCTTCTGCTAAATATGCTATGATAAATTCACCCTCTTCTTTTACAGAACCGATACTTTGATGTTGTTCTAGAAGTGTGAGTAATTTTGTTTTTTCAGTAGTTGTTTTTAGTTCAAACAGCCCTTTTGAAGCAGTCATTTCATCAACCCTACCACTGTATAATTTTATTCCTTCTCTAATAACCACTACATGACTACAAACTTTTTCTACTTCATCTAAAAGGTGAGAAGCTAATAAGATGGTAGTTCCGTTTTTTGCAACCTGTTGTATGATTTGTCTTATCTCATGGATCCCCTGAGGATCTAGGCCGTTTGTTGGTTCATCTAAGATTAATATCTCAGGGTCATTTAACAAGGCAGAGGCTATCGCCATTCTTTGTTTCATACCTAAAGAAAAGGTACTAAATTTACTATTTCTTCTTTGGTAAAGATTAACAATCTTTAGTTTTTCTTCAATTTTTTCAGAAGAAACACCTTTGATCTTGCAAATCAAAGATAGATTTTGAACAGCCGTCATATACGGGTAAAAATTGGGTCTTTCTATAATAGCACCAACCTTCTTAAGAGCTTGATGTGTTGAGAGGTCTCCATTAAACCAGCTAAACTCTCCAGAAGTTTTATTTACTACATTTAAAATAATTCCTAAGGTAGTAGATTTTCCACTTCCATTGGGGCCTAAAATACCGTACACATTTCCTTTTTTAATATCAAAAGAAAGATTATTTACAGCGTGAACTCGACCAAATTTCTTGTCGAGATTTTTAAGGGTTAAAATTGTTTCCAAGAATTAGATTTATCAATTGTTTATACGACGAGTAAGATACTATTTTGTTACAACAAAGGATATGAAAAAATTTGAAGCTTAGTAGAAAAACAATTACCAGTAGTTATAAATTATTGTTCGTTATAATTTTGAGATAGAGTCTAAATTTTGGTGACCTACTTTCTTAGGATAGAGCAAGAAATAATTCCTTATTTTTTTGATGGAGACTTCAAAAACTAATAAGTATCAAAGTCTATATCGTCAAGGCTTTCAAATTCATCGTCATACTCATCATCAAAATCTTGATCAGACTTCTCTGCAATAAACTCTTTTTCTGGAGCTTCTTTAGGGATTGTACCAACAGATAAAATTGTTTTAGGTAGATCGTCTTGCGTTTCTTTACTTACTTCTATGGCTTCAACATAAAAAGTCCACATACTTAAAAAGTCATAGACATAAATTAATTTATCACCTACTTCAGGAATGGTTTTTCTGATGAAACATTGTTGCATAGAAATTCCTTCGCCAGCTTCTGACATATTAAAAAGAGGGATTTCTTCTCCTTGTTGCCATTCATGGTCTGTTCTATAAAAAGAAGCCATTTGCAAACCATCGAAATCGAAAGTTTTTGCAATTGTTAAATGTAAGGATTCAAGATTGATAGAGTTATCAACTAAAATAGTTCTAATAACATCTTCTTCTGTATCTAAAATAACTCTAATTTTATACATCTTTTATTGAAAGTTTATGAAAACAAAATTACAATATTTTATGTGTATTTTTGTACATCAAATGAAATAGAATGGATAAAAGTGAGATTTTAAAAGGTTTTAACCTTAGCTCTAAAAATACATTAATGGAAACTCTTGATATTAAGTATGTTGATATAGGAGAGGATTATTTGACTGCAAAAATGCCAGTTACAGCTTTAGTTCATCAACCTTATGGTCAATTACACGGTGGAGCGACAGCTGCCCTTGCAGAATCTGTTGGCAGTGCAGCATCTCATTTTTTTATAAATCGCGAAAAACAAATAATTAATGGAATTGAACTCACAATAAACCATATTAAAAGCAAAAAAGAAGGTGAGGTTTTTGCAACAGCTAGAAATATTCATAAAGGAAGAACGACACATTTATGGGAGGTTAAAATTGTTGATGAAGACAATCAGTTAATTTCTATTTGTAAAATGACAAATATCATTTTAGACAAAAAATAAGATGAATACTTTTAGAAAAATTCTAAAGCTTTTAGGATTTACAGGTGTAGTTTTTTTTATTGGTTTTTATTCCTTTTTTTATTGGGCGACCTCTCCAAAATCAGACGAGAAAGTATTGCAGAAGTTTTATGGGCAAGGAATAGTTCCAGAGATATCGAAGCTTAATTTTAATAATTTTGATTTCAGAAAAGTAAGTATTTATAGAGATTCAACCCTTCCCACCATTGTTTTTGTTCATGGTGCCATAGGATCAGTATTGGATTTTTCAGAGTATATGACGGATAGCTTGTTGCTAAAAAAAGCAAATATGATTGTTTATGACAGAATTGGGTATAATCATAAAGATAAAAACAATGTGCAAGAATCTATTGCTTTTGAAAGAGATATGTTAGAAGAGGTTGTTAAAGGGTTAGCTCTTGAAAAAACAATTCTTGTTGGGTATTCTTATGGCGGCCCAATAGCTTTAGCATCGTATAAAAAATATAAAAAAGTAATCTTATTAGCACCTGCAGTATATAGTAAAGTAGAGCCAATGCCTTGGTTGCTTAACTTAAATAAATGGAAACTTACTCGTTGGCTTATTCCTCCTGTTTGGAAACAGGCCTCTAGAGAAAAACTATCTCATAAACGAGAGTTAGAGAAATTTGAAAATAAGTGGCATTTAAATTCCAATAAAATTGTTAGTATCCATGGAAATTCAGATTGGATCGTTCCTTTTTCTAATTCGGAATATTTAAATACTATTTTTCCTCCTAGTCAATTAGAATTGATAGCTTTAGATAATGCTGGACATGAATTGATTTGGTCTCACTTCAAACAAATTAAATTAGAACTTTTAAAATATTTAGATTGAGTTTAATTCTTGGTAAAATTGTAGCTTCTCACAAACAAAATCTGCCATTTGTTTGTTTTAATAAGCCAAATACGACGCTTTTAAAAGGGTATTTTGGTAAAGATTCTAATGTGCGATATTCAAATTCATTCAAAGAAGAAGGATTTGTATTTGCACCGTTTAATAATGAAAATCCTGCTATTATATTTTTAAATGAAACCTTTGAAATAGTTGAAGGACTTTATGAAAATAAAGCTACTATTGTTTCAAAAAACAATTATGAGAATCTGTCATCAGATAAAGAAAAACACTTAAAACTTGTACGCTCGGGTATAGATGCCATCCAAAACAACAATTTCACTAAGGTTGTTCTCTCCAGAAAAGAGATTGTTCATACAGCAGCAATTGATGTATTAGAGGTTTTTGAGAGGCTTCTTCAGAAATATCAAAATGCATTTGTGTATGTTTGGTTTCATCCAAAAGTTGGCTTATGGATGGGAGCAACACCAGAAAAACTAGTGACATTACAAAATGGAAAATTTCATACTACAGCTTTAGCGAGTACACAGACTTATAAGGATAATTTAAATCCAGTTTGGGGTAACAAAGAGAAAAAAGAACATCAATACGTAGTAGATTATATAGTTTCGCAAATTAAGGATCAGCAAAATGGAATTATTTTAAAAAACTTTACTGTTTCGGATACATATACTGTTAAGGCGGGAAACTTGCTTCACCTTAAAGCAGATATTATAGGAGTTATCGGTGATTTTGAATTAAAAAAATTACTTGATACTTTACATCCAACTCCAGCAGTTTGTGGGCTGCCTAAAGAATCTTCAAAATCTTTTATTTTAGCAAATGAAAATTACGACAGAACGTATTATACAGGTTTTTTAGGAGAAATTAATGTTGATTTAGAAACAGCGTTGTATGTTAATTTACGCTGTGTAGAAATTGTGGGTACTACTGCAATTATTTATGTTGGAGGTGGTATTACAGTAGAGAGTATTCCTGAAAATGAATGGTTAGAGACAAGTAATAAAACGTTTACTATAAAAAGTATCCTATAAAAAAACCATCAAAATAAATTGATGGTTTTTCGTATAAATTAACTTTGAATATCGTTTGTTAAATATCTTCAAAATTTACATCTGTAAAACTTTCAGTTGATTTTTCTTCAGTTTCTTCAGTTTCTTCAGTTTGTTCCTCTTCTCTTTTGTAATCTTTTTGATGACGTTCACTAATTACTTCAGACCCTTTTTCATTTAAAATATAGTCAGTTGCTTTCGATAACATTTCTTTAAAATCACTAAAATCTTCTTTGTAAAGGTATATTTTGTGTTTTTGATAATGGAAAGATCCATCATCATGTGTAAACTTTTTACTTTCTGTAACAGTTAGATAATAATCCTCTGCTTTGGTTGCTCTAACATCAAAAAAGTATGTTCTTCTTCCGGCTCTTAACACCTGTGAAAATATCTCTTCTTGCTCAATTCTTTCGCCCATAACCTTAAAAAAATGTATTTTTTGTTAATATAAAGTAACAAAACTAACAAATTATTTTACTTGGCAAAATATCCGACTAGTTTTCTTTTTCAAAAAGTTGCTGATTGTATAACTCTTTATAATATCCTTTTTTATTTAGTAGTTGATAATGAGTGCCTTGCTGAATAATTTCACCTTCATCAAGAATAATAATTTTATCAGCATTTTTTGCTGAAGATACTCTATGACTTATAATAAATGTTGTCTTGTCTTTAGACACTTTTTCTAAATTTGCTAAAATCCTTTCTTCTGTTTCTGTGTCTACAGCAGACAAGCAATCGTCAAAAATTAAAATCTGAGGGTTTTTTACAATAGCCCTAGCTATAGAAACTCGTTGTTTTTGTCCTCCAGATAAGGTGACGCCTCGCTCTCCCAATAATGTCTGGTATCCATTTTTAAAATCTACAATGTTCTGATGTACAACCGCATTTTTAGCAGCGGTTATTATTTCTTCTTTTGATGCCTTTTCATACCCAAATTTAATATTATTAAAAATTGAGTCTGAAAATAAAAAAGGATCCTGAGGAACAAAACCAATTCCTTTTCTCAGATCAATTAAATTGATCTCTTTTATAGGAATAGTGTCAATCGAAATTATTCCATTTTCAACATCATACAGTCTAGAAATTAAATTGACTATGCTAGATTTTCCAGAACCAGTTTTTCCAAGAATAGCTATTGTTTCTCCTTTTTTTATTGAAAAACTTATATTTTTTAAGGCTTTTATATTGGTGTCATCATAGGTAAGAGAAACATTTTTAAATTCAATATTGCCTTTAACACTAAATGGTTCTGTATTCTTATTTTGTATTTCTGGAATCTCATTAAGAAATTCATTAATCCTTTCTTGAGAAGCATCAGCTTGTTGAACCATAGAGGTTACCCATCCAACTACTGCAACTGGCCATGTTAGCATATTTACATATAGTATAAATTCGGCAATTACACCTATTGGTATTTCACCATTTATAAACTGCTTTCCACCAACATAAATTACAGTTAGATTACTAATTCCTATTAATAAAATCATAAGAGGAAAGAACAGCGCTTGAACTTTATACAATCTAATATTTTTATCTTTACTTTTATTAGCAATTTCATCAAACCCAGAAATAACCATTGATTCTATACCGTATGATTTTACAACATTTATACCAGAGAAAAACTCTTGATTATACGTGGTTAATTTTGATAAATATTCCTGGACAATCGTACTTCTTTGATTAATTACTTTACTTATATAAAAAATGGAAATAGATAAGATTGGAAATGGGATCAAAGTATACATTGTTAGTGTCATATCCGTTTTTGCCATTTGTGCAAAACCCACAATAAATAAAACAATCATATTCATAGAATACATCACAGCAGGGCCAAAGTACATTCTAACTTTAGAGACATCTTCACTAATTCTATTCATTAAATCACCTGTCCTATTTTTCTTATAAAAGTTTATGGAGAGTTTTTGATACTGTTTGTAAATTTCATTTTTTAAATCAAATTCAATCAACCTGGAGGTAACAATAATCATTTGTCGCATTACAAATGTTAAGAAACCGGCTAATACGGCTACACCAATAATAATTAAGATATTCCAAACTAGTTGATCTTGTACAATAGAAATTTCTGGATTCCCTCCTGTTTTTTGTTCTTTGAGATACTCTTCTATTTCATTTAGCGATCCACCAATAATTCTTGGTATTTGCAACGCTAAAATTTTAGAAAGTATGGTAATGAAAACACCTATTAAAAGTCTCCATTTGTACTTCAAAAAATACTTATCTAAATACCTTAAAGATTTCATTAATATTTCTAATAGAATTTTTTAAATTAAAATATATATAATTAAAGGGCAATTAATTTGTTGTTATTTGAAGATATCGTATTTTTGTGCTTTCTTTTTTAAGGATTATATAAGACCCTTTAAATTAACTTAATAGATACTTATGACATCGAAAATCATTGAAACTGACTTTTTAAAGAAAGACCCTGTCTTTGGACAACTATCTTTTGATGATCACGAACAAATTGTTTTTTGCAACGACAAAGATACAGGTTTAAAAGCAATAATTGGCATACACAATACAGTTTTAGGGCCTGCTTTAGGAGGAACTAGAATGTGGACTTACCAAAGTGAATGGCATGCTTTAAATGATGTTTTGCGTTTGTCTAGAGGTATGACATATAAATCAGCTATCACAGGATTAAACCTAGGTGGAGGTAAAGCTGTGATTATTGGTGATGCAAAAACTCAAAAGAATGATGATTTAATGAGGAGGTTTGGTGAGTTTGTAAACTCCTTGAGTGGAAAATATATTACAGCTGAAGATGTAGGAATGGAAACTAGAGATATGGATATTATAAGAGAGGTAACTCCCCATGTTACTGGAATATCAGAATCTAAAGGAGGCTCAGGAAATCCATCACCAGTAACAGCCTATGGTGTTTATATGGGGATGAAAGCAGCCGCTAATTATAAATTTGGGACTGAGAGTTTAGAAGGTAAAAAAATACTAGTTCAAGGAGTTGGACATGTTGGAGAAACATTGGTAAAATACATAACAGAGGAAGGGGCTCAAGTAATTATTAATGATATTAATGAAGCACGATTAGAAGAGTTATCTAAAAAATACAATACCAATGTTATCTTAGGAAATGATATATATGATTTAGACCTAGATATTTATGCTCCTTGTGCATTAGGCGCTACTGTTAATGATGAAACAATTCACCAATTAAAAACAAAAGTTATTGCAGGTGCAGCTAATAATCAATTGGCAGATGAAGTAAAGCACGGCAAAATTCTTAAAGAAAAAGGAATTGCATATGCTCCTGACTTTTTAATTAATGCTGGAGGTATTATAAACGTATATGGAGAAATAGAAGGATACACTAAAGAGGAAAGTATGAGAAAAACTGAAAACATATACAACACAACCCTAGAAATTTTTAAACTTTCAGAAAAAGAAAACATCACTACGCACAGTGCTGCATTCAATATTGCCCAAAATAAATTAGATAATCGTAAAAAAGAGAGAAACTCTTAATACACCAAAAGAAATAATTATATTTTTGCAGAGCGTTTGATTTTTTCAATCGCTCTTTTTTATTAAAAAAACAGGTTCTTTAAATGATCAATAGAAGACATATTCGAGTTAAAGTAATGCAATCAGTTTATGCAATGATAAAATCTAACGATGATAACATTGTGAAAGAAGAAAAATTCATAAAATATAGCATTAAAAAAATGTTTGATTTGTATGTATTACTCCTTCAGCTTTTGGTTGAAGTACAAAAATTAGCTGAACAAAAGCAAGAAATTTCAAAGAAAAAATATTTAGCAACAAAAGAAGATTTATCACCAAACAGAAAATTTGTAGATAATAAATTAATAAAAAAATTAGCAGAAAGTGCCTCTTTATCTCTTCACATTGAAGGCCAAAATCTAAACAACTGGTCTAAAGACGATGAATATGTTAAAATTATTTGGGATAAATTACAAAAGAGTGATTTGTTTTCCACCTATTTAAACACTACAGAAGATAGCTATAAGATTGATAAAATTTTTTTAATAGATTTTTTCAGAGAGATCGTTGCACCAAACACAAAGCTCGCAGAGTACTTTGAAGATGAAAACATAACTTGGGTAGATGACATTCCTTTTGTAAATACGTGGGTCGTTAGATCACTTAACAAGCAAAAAGAAAAAAGCACTTTCACTTTAGGTAGTCTTTACAAGAATCAAGATGATCAAGATTTTGTGTCTAAATTATTTAAGAAAGTAATACTAAATCATCACACTTTTGAAAATGATATTAAAATACATACACCTAATTGGGAATCAGATAGAATTGCAGATATGGATATGATTTTAATAAAAATGGGAGCCTGTGAGTTTTTGCACTTTCCATTTATACCTACAAAAGTTACCATAAATGAATATATAGAGATTGCAAAAGATTATTCTTCAGAAAAAAGTGGTTACTTTGTAAATGGAGTTTTAGACAAACTTTCTAGAGAATTTGCTAAAGACAAAAAATTTGTTAAAGTTGGTCGAGGATTATTATAATTTATTATTTTTACAAAAACTTTTATAATTATGAAAAAATTAGTAACATCATCATTACTAGCACTATCAATTGTGTTATTTATATCTTGTAACGAAGGCAATCCTTCTGCAAAGGTTAAAAAAGAAAATTTAGATACTGCCAAAGAAAGAGATACAGAAATTAATAAAGGTTCTGCTCAAATCGCATTTGACATAACAGAGTATGATTTTGGAACTGTAGAAGAAGGAGAAATAGTTAAAGCTATTTATGTTGTAAGCAACCCTGGTGAAACAGATCTAATAATTACAAATGTTCAGCCATCTTGTGGGTGTACTGTCTCGTCATGGCCAAGAGAAGCCATAAAGCCTGGAGATTCAGCTGAAATAACAGCTAATTTTAACACAGCAGGTAAACCAAATAGACAAATGAAAACATTAACATTGACCACCAATACTGCACGTGGTAGAGAAGTGTTAAAGTTAAAGGGTTCAGTAAATGCTAAGGTTCTTACTGACGAAGAAATTTCAAAAAGAATCAAACCACTCAAGAAAAATTAATGATTTTAAATACTTTATTTTTACAAGCATCTCCATCTGAGGGATTTGGAGGCATGATGCTTCCAATGTTAGCTCTTTTGGTTGTTTTTTATCTTTTTATGATACTACCTCAAAACAGAAAACGTAAAAAAGAGAAGAAGTTCATAACAGAACTAAAAAAAGGATCAAAAGTTGTTACTTCTAGCGGTATACACGGAAAGTTAATTGATATAAACGATAAAGAAGCAACCGTTACAATAGAAACTGGTGCTGGAAAAATAAAGTTTGAGCAGGCAGCTATCTCAGTAGAATTAAGTAAGAAATATAGTACTGCACCAGCAAAAAAGTAGTCATAACACTATAATCATAAAAAAGTGAGCTATCTAAGCTCACTTTTTTTTTGCAGTTAATTTTGACTTTGATGTTAGTTTAAGTAGATTGCAAGTAAATACACCAAATATGAGCAATAAAAATAACGGGAATACTAAAATGTACCACAAGTTTATTTTATTTTTTCTTGTTTCTGTTGTCTTTTGGTTTATGACCAAACTTTCTAAAGATTATGATAATACCATTGAGTATCCAGTATCATATAAAAATCTTCCAAGTGATAAGCTGTTACAACAAAAACCTCCAGAAGTTATTAAAGTTCATATAAAAACAACAGGATTTAAATTAATTTCGGCTAAAATTTTTCCAAAAAAAATAGAAATTGATGCTTCAAATATATTGGCTAAATCTTTAACAGACTATTATTATTTATTATTGACCAAACAGAAGCTATCAATTCAAAAACAAATGAAAGCTGGTATTCAGTTGGAGTACTTTGTAACAGATTCAATTCTATTTAATTTAGGTCTTTTAAAAGTTAAAAAAGTACCTGTTAAACTTTTATCAGATTTCACATATACTTCAGGATATGAATTAAATAAAGCGATTACAATTACTCCTGATTCAATTATTGTTACCGGACCAGAATCTGTATTAGATACCATCCAATTTGTTTCTACAGAACTTTTTCAAAAGAAGGAACTGAATACTTCATTAAAAGAATTCATAGATGTAACTAGGTTTATAGCTGGATCTAACATTAAAATAGCGCAAGATAAAGTCGAAGTTTCTTTATCCATAGAGAAGTTTACAGAAGGTTTTATTGAAGTTCCTTTTAAGATAACAAACTTACCAGAAGGAAAAAATATTAATACGTTCCCCAAACTTGTAAAAATTACCTACAGAATTGCTCTTTCTAACTTTAATAAAATAGATAGTTCATCTTTTTTAATAGAATGTGATTATAAAATGTCTCAAGAAAATAATTTACCATACTTAATTCCAAAACTTGTAGAAAGTTCTTATATGATAAAAAAAGCAAGAATAGCTCCTCAAAAAATTGATTTTATAACAAATAAATAATATGATTGTTGGAATAACAGGTGGTATTGGTTCAGGAAAATCTTTGGTAGCCAAAGCTTTTTGTACTCTAGATAATACGGCATACTATCATGCAGACAAAGAGGCTAAATTACTAATGAATACCTCATTGGTCATAAAAAATAATATTATTGATGTATTTGGTAAAGAAAGTTATCAAGACAATAAATTAAATAGAAAACATCTCTCTACATTAGTTTTTAAAAACCCTAAACTATTAAAAACCTTACACAGCATAGTACACCCTTCTGTAAAAAATCACTTCAGAAACTTCATTAAAAACCAGCAAGAAAACACATTAATCATTTATGAGAATGCCATACTTTTTGAAACTAATGGCGATTTAATATGCACTGTAGTTATCTCTATAAATGCCCCGCTAGATATAAGAATTAAAAGGGTCATGGATAGGGATTCTGTAACTGAACAACATGTTAAAAATATAGTTAAAAACCAATGGCTAGAAACGAAGATAAATCTATTGTCTAATTACGTCATTAATAATATAGAAAAAGAAGAAACATTGTTAAAAATTAAAAATATCTATAAAATTTTAACAAAAAAGTCAGTATTAATTTAGGATAATTCCCAATTTATGTTAATTTTTACTTAAAAATCATGTTCTAGTGTTAATCTAAGTTAAAATAAAAAAATTACAAACAATATAAGTTTATTTTTGAGCAATGGGAAAGAAAATCTTTATTCTTATTGTAGTATTAATGAGTATTTCACTAATTGGAATAGTTTCAGTTCAATTGTATTGGATTAATAATGCTATAGAAAGTAAAGAAATTCAATTTAAAAGTGATGTAAAAAAAGCACTAGCAAGAGTTTCAGAACGGTTGGAGGTCAAAGAACAAGATCTTTATTATAACAAAATTGAAAGCTTTATAAAAACAAAAAGATTTTTAAACAAAGCACAAATTAAAAATTTTTTAATCCAACAAATAGATACAACAACAAAAAGTCGTTTTTCTTTTGGAACCACTATCATAGAAGAAGATTTTAAAATACCAGTTCTAGATATTTTAGATAAAAAAGGATTTTACGACAATGATTCTATTGTTGTTAAACAATTTACAAAAAAAAGAGATTATTTTAAAGGCACTTTCATTGTCGGGGATAACGATTTCAAAACAGTTTTTGACGAAAAAAAAATATCAACTATCGATAGAATTGAAGAATTAGATAGAAAACTACTATCAGATATTTTTAAAGATTACAAGAAAACCTTTCCAATAGAAGAAAGAATTAATAACAGGGAATTAAACGCTATTCTCAAAGAAGAATTAATAAGAAACAGCATTAATATTGAGTACAAATACGGTGTATATAATAATGATTTAGCCACCAATCTTAAATCAGGATATTATACAATAAACCCAGATAAAAGCTTGAGTTATCCCTTATTTATAAATAATGAAGGTATCAGTGATTATACCTTATACATAGATTTTCCAGAAAAAAATAAACATATCTTATCTGACATTTCCTCTATACTTTTATTATCACTATTCTTTATTTTTATTATAGTGATTGCTTTTTCTAGTTCTCTATATCAATTAGTAAAACAGAAAAAAATATCAGAAATTAAAACTGATTTCATCAATAACATGACGCATGAGTTTAAGACTCCTATTGCAACAATTAATTTAGCCTTAGATTCTATAAAAAATCCTAAAGTTATTAACGATAAAGAAAAGGTACTTAGGTATATAAAAATGATTCGAGAGGAAAATAAAAGAATGCATGGTCAGGTAGAAAATGTTTTACGAATTTCTAGATTAGAAAAGAACCAGATTGAAATTAATACGGAAGCGTCAGATATGCATGATGTTATTGATGATGCAATATCTCATGTAAGTCTTCTAGCAATTGATAAAGAAGGTACAATTACAACTCGTTTTGAAGCAATTCAGTCTGAAATTTTGGTGAATCAATTCCATATGACCAATGTACTGGTTAACATTTTGGAAAATGCATTAAAATATTCTGAACATAAACCAAAAATAGACGTGTATACAGAAAGTACAAATAAAAATTTAATTATAAAAATTCAAGATGAGGGCATTGGAATGAGTAAAAATGCTCAAAAATATATTTTTGACAAATTCTACAGAGAACAGAAAGGAAATATTCATGATATTAAAGGACATGGATTAGGATTGGCATATGTAAAAGAAATTATAGATACACATCACGGAACAGTTTTTGTAGATAGTGAAAAAGGAAAAGGAAGTACATTCACAGTTAAATTACCATTAATATAAAATAATAGGAACATGGGAAGTAAAAAAATTTTATTAGTAGAAGATGATCCAAATTTTGGAACAGTCTTAAAAGATTATTTAGCATTAAACGATTATAATGTAACACACGCGAAAGACGGTATAGAAGGGTTAATTATGTTTAAAAATAATGATTTTGATCTCTGTATTCTAGATGTTATGATGCCCCGTAAAGATGGTTTTTCATTGGCACAGGATATTCGTTCTAATAATAAAGAAATTCCAATTATCTTTTTAACGGCAAAGACATTAAAAGAAGATGTTTTAAGAGGTTACCAAGTAGGAGCTGATGATTACTTAAATAAGCCTTTTGATTCTGAAGTGTTACTTTTTAAGATTAAAGCAATCTTACAGAGAAAAGAATCAGATACAGCGGCAGAAAATGAGCAGTTTGAGTTTATTATTGGAGGATTCTTCTTCAATTCTAAATTACGTCATTTGTCGGTAGGAGAAAATGAACCACAAAAATTATCACCCAAAGAAAGCAAACTTCTTCGAATGCTTGCATTGCATAAAAATGATTTAATGCCTAGAGAATTAGCACTGACAAAAATTTGGAGAGACGACAATTATTTTACCTCAAGAAGTATGGATGTTTATATTGCTAAACTTCGTAAATATTTGAAGAAAGATGATAGTGTAGAAATTTTAAATATTCATGGTGAAGGATTTAGGTTGGTTGATAAAAATTAAAACTCGTTAAAATAAAGATTCAATTTGGTATTCAATTTGACGCTTACTACTAAGTTTTTAGAGTTGTAATCTTATGGCTTTTTTCATTAAAATTTACAAAGACAACCCTAGTTCTTTAGAAATCAAAAAAGTAGTTGATGTTCTAAAAAAAGGTGGAATCATTATTTATCCCACAGATACTGTTTACGGTTTGGGTTGTGATATTACCAATACCAAAGCAGTAGAAAAAATAGCTAGAATAAAAGGAGTTAAGATTGAAAAAGCTAATTTTTCATTTATTTGCAATGATTTAAGTCATCTATCTGACTATGTCAAACAAATAGATACATCAACCTTTAAGTTACTTAAAAGAGCATTGCCTGGCCCTTATACGTTTATATTACCCGGTAGTAAATCATTGCCAAAATTTTTTAAAAAGAAAAATACAGTAGGAATTCGTATTCCAGACAATTCCATTGCTAGAGCTATTGTTGAAGCATTGGGAAACCCAATTATTTCTACCTCTATCTATGATGAAGATGCTGTAATAGAATACACTACAGATCCTGAGCTAATTTTTGAAAAATGGCATCATTTAGTAGATGGTGTCATTGATGGAGGCTTTGGAGACAATTATGCATCAACAATTATAGACCTCACAGGATCTGAACCAACCGTAATAAGAGAAGGGAAGGGAAGCTTAGATATTTTGTAATTCTTAACGAAGATTTTGAAATTTCTTTCTTCTCAACACAAAATATTGCCAAACAATACTCGTATGAAGATTGTACTCATATTTTTTTTGTAATTTTTTTCTCTTTTTCAGAAATTTATAAAAATTTACATACACACTTACATGCGCTTTTATTATGGCCCAGGTATGAATAGGTCTTAGTTCTAACAGAAATTTAATCCCTGCCACGCCATCCAAAATTAAACGTAAAAAAACAACAAACAAAAACCACTGTTTAGGTACATTTTTAATGATGTTTAGCAAACTGTTTCTAAAGTTTAAAAATGTTTTTTGAGGATTGGTTTCCTGAAGCGTAGCTCCACCCACGTGATACACAGTAGCTCCACCAACATATTTTACATCAAAACCTTCATTTTGAGCTCTCCAACACAAATCTACTTCTTCTTGATGAGCAAAATAATCTTCATCAAACCCCTGTAATTCTTGATATACCTTAGATCTTATAAAGAAACAAGCCCCAGATGCCCAAAAAATTTCAGCAACATCATCAAACTGTTTATTGTCTTGTTCTAAATGATTAAAAACACGCCCTCTACAATATGGGTAGCCATATAAATCTACAAAACCACCACCAGCACCTGCATATTCAAATGTATCTCTTGCTTTAAAGTCTAGTATTTTTGGTTGAATAATAGCGGTGTTTTTCTCTTTGTTAAAAACATCTAGAATAGGAGGGATCCAATTTTCGGTTACTTCTATATCAGAGTTTATCAAACAATAGATGTCAGCATCAATATTTTTCAAAGCATCATTATAGCCTTTCGCATAGCCACCATTTGTGGTATTTTTAACAATATGTACTTCAGGATAGTATTCTTTTATGTAGTCTATAGAACTGTCAGTACTTGCATTATCTGCAACATAGATTTCTGCTAATTCTGAACTAAAATTAACAATAGATGGTAAAAATTGCTCTAGCAATTTTTTACCGTTCCAATTTAATATAACAATGGCTGTTTCCACACTACAAAGCTAGCACATCTAAAACGATCTTAAACCTAAATATGTGCTAAAATTAGCTTTGCTAAACTCCATTATAATTTAGCGAAAAACACCCTTGGGGAGGGGCTTTTAAATTCTCTCTCTTATAAAACTCAGCAGTCGATATTGTAATTTATTATTTTCCTAACAGGTAAATAACACCAGCTAAAACCTATTTTTTATAAAAAACTGAGTGTTAGCAGTTTCTTAAACATTTTTCTTATATTTAACAATCTATAAAAAAAGAAATATAAATTCACATTGTATTTGTTCTACAATTATATAATTTAAAAATCATTTCCATTGATAAAAAATTATTCATGGGAATAAAAATCCGATTCCATAGCTATGAATTTTAAAGAAGAACTAGAAAAATTTTACAACATTAAAATTTTACAACATAAAAAACTAATTAAGATTTTTAATAGCAGTACCAAAATTCGTTATGGTTCTCAGGGTATAAAGAACCCAGTGATTGGGGATTTGTCATATGCATCTTTTGAGTTTTTATTATCCAAAAATAAATTTATTTTTAGTGTAGACAATTTTTTTTATTTTGAAGATTTTATTGTTATAAATCCAAAACTAAAAATGTCTAACTCAGCAAAAACCCCATATTTATTAAAATTTTACAAAAATTTTGATTCGCTAGAGTTAAAAAGAAATAATGGATTTTTTAATAAATCCATACAATATGTTTCTAGCTCATTTGAATCACATACCATTATAGATATTAAACAAAAAGAATTAGTTGAGGAGTTGGATGAAAAAATAAGAAAACATTTGGATTATTTTACAGTTAAGAAAATTGAATTAGAACAGGAGAAATTATCTGAGATAGCGGATTTAAACTCAAAAACTAAAGAAATTAAAGACTCTAAAAACATTACTGTAGAAGAAGGATATGATATGGGTATACTTTCTGTTGGACCCAACAAATTACAAGTTTTAAAATTAATCAAGGACATAACAAATTTAGATTTAAAAGCTGCCAAAAATATAATTGATAATATTGATACTGACATGACACTTGCTAAAAATTTGTCAAAAGATGAAGCAATCCGTTGGTCTTTAGAATTGGAAAATGCAGGAGCGAAGATAATTTATGGTAATGAGTTAGATTTTCCTCAGGCCAAAGAGATTTATCAATTGAGTTATGGACCCTCATCTTCAAAATCTAATAACCAATCGGACATACCTTCTACTGAAGCATTAATAAAATCTATAACTCAGCCAAAATCAAAAAAATATTCAGGGTATTCAACAGCAGATTTATCGCCGATGGCTGATGAGATAGAATCCTTTTTCCTAGCTCAAAAATTTGGTTGGTTAACAGAAGCAAAACCTACCGTTATAGTTAATAAAAGCAAAAATAATTTCATTATAAGATGCTATACAGCAAAAACCTTAGTTAGAACTTGGGGGAATTCAAAAGAAACAGCTATAAACGTAATTTGTGAAAATAGAAAAGGCGTAATACAATTTAATTGTGGATTCACAGGAAACAAAGGAGTTTTAAGTGGCCAGGGTGTAGCTGGAATACTTTTAACTGGTGGCGTATCATTAGTTGGTAATGCTGCCTCTTCGGTCAAGGATGGTAAGCTAGTTAACGCTACCATTCAATTTATTGATGATATGATGAGAAATCAATTTACAAATAATTCTGTTAGTCCAACAATAATAAAGCAGGAGGTTGATATAGCTGATCAAATCAGAAAAATATCAGATTTAAAAAAAGACGGGATACTAACTCAAGATGAATTTGATAAGAAAAAAGCAGAATTATTAAGCAAGATGTAATTATCTAAATGCAAAAAAATTATTCTTGGGAATAAAAAGTGGAGCAGAGACTGCAGTATATATTAATCCCAAAATTTACGTTCTAGATCTAATTCATTTTCTTCTTTAGCTAACTTTTCTAATTCTTTTACGGAAAGAACTTTTAGAAATGATGGATGTTGTTCTATTGCGTATTCTATTTTCGTTATAATTTCA
>MDTF01018443.1_pt1 | contig 21501 bp, 20 predicted proteins | sample 811191 | NCBI WGS metagenome assembly MDTF01 (sample SAMN05326649, study PRJNA326480) | marine metagenome | isolation source: seawater | place: Southern Ocean | collected 2011
ACCACGTTGATAGGCTGGATGTGGAAGCGCAGTAATGCGTGTAGCTGACCAGTACTAATAGCTCAATTGGCTTGATTTATGCACTGAAAAAATTTTATTAGGATATATAAATAAATTAATTTTAAACTTTATTAATTAATATCGTTTACAAAATGTTTACTTGAACTATTTATTTGAGTAGTGAGTAATTTTCTAAATTTATCTTTTGGTTTTGAATATTTTTTTAATAATTTAATCGATTCATTAAAAAATTCTTTTTCATTTAAGGTTCTTCCTATATCGAACTCATACAATAAAGGATGATTATACTTTATAAGCACTTGTTGTAAGAAATAATGAACTCTAGCTTTATGTATTTGATTTTTAGTTAATTTTCTATTTATAACTTTTTCTATATTTTTAAGTATGTAGAAATATTCTTTTTTATTTTTATAATTTTTTGTAAAACCCTTATCACTATAAAATATACCTGCTGAGTTGATAGCTTTGATACCGTAACAAGGGTATTCTGTCCCACAAGATCCACCTTGAGTTATTACACAGTCAGCAACTTCTTTTATAATTTTAACATCAAAATTTTTTGGAAATAATTTAATATTATTTTTTATTGGGTTTATTATTTTTTGAAATTCATTTCTTGTATTTGTTGAAATTTTTTCTGAACCATAATCACTTGGATGATCTTTAATAATCCAATTGACACTATCATCTAGCTTATTTATATAATTTAGTGTTTCCTTTAACCAAGTAAGATAATCTTTAAAAATTCTAATTCTTTTGAATCCCCACACTCCATCTAAAAGATTATGAGAAAAAATGAAACATGTTTTTTTGTTTGGATCTAAATTTAATCTTTCATAAAAATTAATGTTCATTTTTGTATTTAAAATATTTTTCCTATTTTTATTTAAAAGAATATTTAAAAAGTAATCAGGATTTCTTATTTTTCCTTCAAGAATGGAGTTAAGTTTATTAAATCCCACTTTTGAATATTTCATTTTATCTTTTTTTAAATATTTCTGTAAGAGCTTTTTATCAATTTTAATATCTGCATCTTCTTTTTCTTTTGCAGATCTACAAAAAGCAACTCCTATTTGTTTGGGTCCAGAAAATCTAGAAATTACTTTTACTTTTGCCTTTAATGCATTTCTATAAATTATAGATGATGGAAAAAACTGTCTTTCTGTCATTAACATATAATTTACTTTTAATTCTTTAAAGAGTTTAGCGCTAAATTCATTTACATATAAAGCATCAGCTAATAAAACTAGAAATTTAAAATTAAAATTATCTGCAGTAGGATGTTTAGCAGTTCTTATATATTGGTCATACACACATCCACCTATATCTATTCCATTAATTTTGAGTTTTGAAAATTCCTCTACATTTTTAAATTTCTTTATTATTTTATAAGATTTTATTAAATATTTAATTGTTTTTAAAATTTTTAACTTAGTTAAAAAAATATTATTTTTAGAATTAAAGCAATTTAGAAATTCTTTTGTAGTGTTGTCATTCTCATCCAATAAGCCAATTAACTTAAGATTTTTAATTTCCCTTAAATAGTTTGCTATTAAACAATCCGTATAAGTGTAACCTAATTGATGAATAAAACATGCTATTAATAAATTTCCTTTAGGTTTTTTAACATTTTTTTTTGATTTAAATAAATTTTTATTAAGATTTTTTTTTAAGTTGTCAAATAATGATTTATCTATTTCTTTTTTTTGGATCAATTTTTTTTGATGTCTTAAATAATCAAAAATTATATAGATGATAGCTGCAATAAATTTTAACATTTATTATTTATTATTTATTTCACTTTGTTCTTTAGTTTCCAATTTTGACAATGTTTAGGATTGTTCCCATTTTTTTCCCATAAATGATCTGGTCTAAATTTATCTAATGTTTCATAAAATTCATCTTCAGAAATTTTTATATATTGTAAAAAATCATTAAAATATCTTTCTGGAAATTCATTATCATATTTGTGAACTAATCTTACGCCTTCATCTCTTGTTATATATCTTTCTCTAATTTCATTAGATGCCTCTTCTGAACACCTTCCATATCCATATTTTACATACGCAGTATAATAGTGAAAAGGATCAATTTTATCATCGATTGATCTGTATTTAGAAAAAGTTTGTTCAGTTCTTCTATCGTTAGGCTTGAAGCCTATTAATTTCGCCGCTAAATAATAATTTTCTTGTGGTTGTAAATTTTCAAAATAACCAACGTAAATAATCTGAATATCAGTTTTTTTTGCATCATTCTCATCCATTGGTAGGTAGTATTTGATATCATTTTCATTTATTTTGTATTTTTTTTCAAGTTCATCTAGCTCAAGTCCAGACATCAAAATTTTATCACCCTTTTTTTTAGTCCAGTATTTAGGTAGCATTTGATATTGACCAATTTCTTCATCAATACCCCCATTTTCACTTTGAGGTTCCCCTTGAAAAATTAATTTAATATTAAATTTTTGTGCCATATGAGCTACCATGTGTTTTTGACCAAAAATAAATGGTTGGAATGGATGTAGGAGATTTTTAAATGCCAAACTTGTTAATGTAGAGTGAACCCTTCCACTTGGTGTATATAGAAAATTAGCAACATCACCTTTTAAAGGCCAATTGTGAAAATTTTCCATTCCTACGTCTGTATAAAGATGAGGAGAAAAAGTAAAAGTAAGTGGATTCATATTGTATTTTTCTTTCAATATATAAGCTTGAAAAACAGAGTCCTTACCTCCAGAACCAGGAACTATACAATCATAAGATCCATTTCTAGACCTATATTTATCTAGTAATTTTCTAAAATCAAACTGTCTTTTATCCCAGTCAATACTATCATTATATTTTTTTTCGACCTCAATACATGCAGAGCAAACACCATCTTTAAATCCTAATCTATCTTTATTTGTGTGATCTATATCGTCTTCAATTAAAACTGAAGGAAGAACTTTTTGATTTGACATCACACATTTTTTGCAAAAAAAAAGTTGATTACTGTGATTTGGAATGTTGATCATAAAAATTATTCATATAGTATTTTTTTCAACAATTGTATACCTCTTTTACCACTTTTTTCAGGATGAAATTGAAATCCATAAAAATTATCTTTTATTACAAAAGATGGAATCTTATTTGATTTGCCAATAATTAAATCTTTGTTTACTGGGTTAATCATGTAATTGTTATTAAAAAAAAAACTTCTATCTTCATAAAAGTCATTTTTGAAAGAAACATCATACCAGCCTAATAAAGGTAATTTTATTGAGCGATCGTCAATTTTTACAACACTTCCTTCTATCAAATTAAGCCCTTTAATGTTCTTTGCTTCTTCACTTTCTTCCATCATTAGTTGCAAGCCTAAACATATAGAAATTATCTTTTTATTATTGTAAAAATAATCTTTAATTATTTCTTCAAAACCTCTTTTTTTAATTTCTTCCATTCCTTTTTTGAAAGATCCATTTCCAGGAAGAATTAATACATCTGCATCAGTTAATTGATCTATATGAGTTATAATTTTTGTTTTAGAGAACTTATCAAGAGCACTTTTTACACTCTTAATATTATTAATTTCAAGATCAAGTATAATAGAATTCATTCAACAATATTAATTTTATTTTTTTTTAAAGCATTCTTTACATCTAATATATTAAATTTATTAAAGTGAAATATGGTTGATGCTGACAAACCATCAATATATTTATATTTTAAAGCTTCTAAAAAATGTTCCAAATTTCCAGCTCCACCTGAGATAACTAATGGACATTTTAAATTTTTTTCAAATATTTTTAGTAAAGAGAGATCAAAGCCATTTTCCATGCCATCATTATCTACAGAATTAACGATTATTTCACCAACATCATTTTTTGTGAGATAATCAACCCAATCAATAACTTTAATGTTTGAATTTTCACGGCCATGGTCCATCATGCAGTAGTAATCATTTTTAATTTTTTTTGCTTCGATAGACACACTTAAAAATTGTTTTCCAAAAACATTACCAACCTCTTTTAAAAAATCGTTATTTCTAAGCCCTTCAGAATTAATTATTACTCTATCGGCGCCAGCTTTTAATAATTTAACAATATGATCTATTTTTTGTATTCCTCCACCAACACAAACTGGAACAAATATATTATCGGTAATTTTATCAACTATATTGTAAATATTTTCCCTACTATATAAAGAAGACACAATATCAATAACATTTATTTGATCAGCTCCTTCTTTATAGTACTTTTCAGCAAATTGAATAGGGTCGCCCACTTTTCTTAAACCTTCATATTGCAATCCTTTTATTAGATGGGAATTTTTAATTTCAAGTTTTGGAATTATTCTAATTTTGTTCATTATAGAAATGTGCGTTTAATCAAAAATAATTGGATGTATATAGTCTTTTTTATTAAAATTAAATTTTTTAACAAAAGTGTTATGTTTTAAAATTGATTTTTTATTAAACTCTTTTAATTTTGAGTACCTAACCTCTAACTTTTTATTTTGCATAGTTGGTTTTATCTTATAAATAGTTTTTTTTTGAATTTTGTTAACCAGTGAATCAATTGCAGATTTAGCAGTGCTCATCGAGTACATAAATGAATCTTTCTGATATTTTGATAATGCGTGATAAATTATAGGTCCCGAGTCTAAGCCTGAGGTCAAATAATGTATTGTAGCCCCAACATACTGAGGATTTTTATCATGCAACGCCCAAAAATTACAGTCAGTACCTCTATAGTAGGGAGAGACACCCATATGAATATTAATAGCTTTATTTTTTACTAAAAATTTAACTAAATCACCTTTTATATAAGTTGACCCAAAAACAATGTAAATATCACTATTTAAAAATTTAGTTATATTTTTTTTTTTTAGATCTTTTAGATCTCCCATTTGTATAGGTAAAATATTAATATTTTTATTTCTGCCGTCAATGAATTGAGGATCAAATATTTTTTTTTCTGCATTATTAACTTTCTTAAAATAGTCTTTAATTAATTTATCTTTTTTATAATAGCTTTCTTTAGCACCCGTAAAAATAGTTCTTGTCTCTAATACAACATTTAAAACCTTACTAATTTTTGCCAATTTATTAATTAAATAAACATGTCGATTCTGATTAGATGTAAATAAAGTAATTTTCATTTTTAAATAAATTTAATTAAATTAGAATGATCTTGTCTAGGTATAATCAAATTATTCTTTTTTTTATTGTATGTATTTTGCATTAAAGCCAAAAAACCTATATCAATATTCATCTTAGTAAGTATATTTAGTGTTTTTGAATCGTATGAGCCACACGGATGAGACATAGAATAAATTTTTTTTTTATTTTTTAAAACATTATTTAAGTATTTAAGATTTTTATTATATTCTTGATATTGCTCTAGGTATTGAAGTTTTTTTAAGTCAGTTGGATGTGTATGACTATGTAATCCTATAGAATGTCCCAAATTTGAAATTTTTACAACATTTTTCGTAGAAAGAAATAATTTTTGGTAGTGTTTTTTTGGATTAAAGTTTTTACTTTTGAATAACCTGAACATTAAACTATCATATTCTTTATCATTCAAAATAAAATCTCTATAAATTCTAAATAAAATATCATTATGAGAATAAAATTTAAAATTTTTTTTATAATAACTAATTTTTTTTATAAAATAATTGATCTTATTTTTAATTTTCGAACTTAATATTGAAAAAAAAGCTTTATAAAAATCATCTAAATTTTGATAACAATTTACTCTAAAGTATCTATAAACTTCTAAATTACCTGGCTTTGAGCTAAAAACAGAAGTTGTGACAAAAAAGAAAGCTTTTAGATTAAAATCCTCTAAAACAGGCAAAGCTATGTCATATTGGCATAACAATGAGTCATCAAAAGTGATGCATTTATCATTTTTATTTAATTTTTTTTTTTGTAATTTTTCACAAAAATTTTCTGGAGTGAGAATGTTTTTTACTCCCACAAATTTAATAATTTTAGATAGTTGCAGTCTTGTTATTGAACCTTGTGTCTTTAAGTGCTTTTTATTGTCATGAAAATGATGAAACATTAAGCCATGAGGAAATTTAGAATTCATAAATATTATTATATATGTTTATTTGATTTTTAAAATTTTAATAACAATATAATCAATTAAATAAACCATTTGTTTTTTTTTAAATTTTTTTTAATATGAAAATTATTAGGATTTCCAAAATAAATTGAATTCTTAGTTAAATTTTTATCAACTATTGTTGAATTAATAGATATATCACAACCGTTAGAAATATTAGATTTTCCAATTATTGAAGAGCCAGGTCTCATTGTAACATACTCTCCAATTGAAGGAGATTTATTTTTATTAGTTCCAACCGTACAGTTTTGATAAGCTACAAAATAATTACTATAATTAGCTCTTCCTAAAACAGTACCAACAGGATGTATTAAATAGAATATTTCAGGCATCGACACTTCATAATGTAAATCAACACCATTAAGAGTCTTGTTTAAAAAATAAATTCTATCAGCAATAGATTTGTCTTGATTATTTTTAAAAATTTCATTTGATAAAAAATACAAAAATACGCAATATTTATCAGAATTGAAAATAAGATCTGTACTATTTTTATCTATATTTTCTTTATAGTATTTTGTTTTTATTTTTTTGTAGCTGTTAAAGGATTTTTCTAGAGCATTATTGAATTCTTTTTTTATTTTTGAACTTGATATTTTATTTTTGAATGGAAAGAAGTTATTTAATTGATTAATGGTAAAATCTAAAATTTCAATATTATTATTTTTAATTAATAATTTTCTCATTTGTTTTTCCCGTACTTCATAATTGACTCTGTTTTTATAAAGTCTATAATATCATCAATTTCACTTGCTTTCCATTTATCAACGATGTGTCCAATAGTTTTTTTTTGTATAAATGATTTGTGTTTTAAGTATGTGCTTATTTTAGAAACATAAGCATTTCCAGATAAATAATATAATTTCGATATTTTTTGCCTATTAATATTAATGTTTTTTGAGCTGTATTTTTGTATTTTATTATTCTTATCTAAATTTAAATTAAAAATTGGATGAGCTGTTATGTTTTGTACAACTGTAACTAATGAATCATAGTTTTTCTTATTTACTATTTTTTTAAGAATTATATCCACATCTAAATTATTTGTTAAAGGTGATGTGGGTTCTAGTAAGATAAAGTAGTCAAATTTCATTTTATTTTTTTTTAAGTATTTCAATGTGTGTAAAATTACATTTGAGATTTTTGATTTACTTGTTGATAATTTTTCTGGTCGCAAAAAGGGCACATTTGCTCCATTTTTTTTTGCTATTTTTTTAATTTGATTAGAATTTGTTGTGACCAAAGTATAGTCGACATACTTAGAATTTAAAGATGCTTTTATCGGCCAATAAATAAGAGGCTTTCCATTTATCAATTTTATATTTTTGTTTTTTAATCCAAGGCTTCCTTGTCGAGCAGGTATTATACAAATAATTTTTTTATTTTTTATCAATTTATTTATTAAGTTTAGTTATTATTAACCATTTGGAATAAATATTGTTCAATATTTGAACATTATACTATATACTACTATCTTGACAACGTAATAATTAACATTAAATAAATACTCGAATTAACAAAACACAAGTTTCTTATGATAAATAAAAATATTTTTTGGTGCACTAAATGTCTTAATACTTCTACAAGGCCCAGAATTACATTTGACAAATTTGGAGTATGTAATGCTTGTTCGTGGAGTGATGAAAAAAAAAAAATTAATTGGAATTTAAGAAAAAAAGAATTTTTATCATTAATTAAAAAAATAAAAAAAAATAAAAAATCAGAATTTGATCTTATAATACCTGTGAGTGGTGGTAAGGATGGTTCTTACGTTACTTATATGTGTAAAGAAAAATATAACTTAAATCCTCTTTGTGTAACAGTAAATCCTCCTTTAAGAACTAAGCTCGGACATGATAATTTAGAAAATTTTAAAAAAAGAAGTATTAATCTGTTAGAAGTAAATTTACCTTACGAATCTCATATGCATGTAAACAAATATGGTTTTGTAAATCATGGAAGGCCTTTGTATGGATGGTTAATTGCAATTTTTACATCAGTTTTAAAAGTTGCAAAAAGTTTTAATATAGATTTAATAATGTACGGTGAAGATGGAGAAGCAGAGTATGGAGGAGTTTCAAAAATAAAAAATTCTGCAATATTTGACTCAAAATTTATAAAAGAAACATATTTTTCTCAAGAATACTATAACTCAACAAAGAATATAAAAAAAAATGATAAAATTTGGTGGGAATTTCCAAAACATTCAAGCACTATAAAAATGACACACTGGTCTTATTTTGAAAATTGGGACTCTTATAGAAATTACGTAATTTCAAAAAAATATTTTGGTATAAAAGAAAATACTACAAAAAATTCTGGCACTTATACAAACTTTAGTCAAAACGATACAAGTCTTTATGATTTACATGTGTATATGATGTATTTAAAATTTGGTTTTGGTAGAGCAAATCAAGATGCGGGAATTGATATTAGAAGAGGCTCTTTGTCTAGAGATCAAGCAGTTCAATTGGCAAACATTTATGATAATGAATTTCCAGATTCTGCACTTGAGGAATATTTAGACTATTATAAAATGAATAAAAATTCTTTTCAAAATGTTATTGATAAATTTGTTAATAAAAAACTTTTCAAAAAAGTAAAAAAAATTTGGCAGCCTAAATTTGAGGTACAATGATAGGCATAATTGATACAGAGTCACAAAATATGGGCTCTATAGAAAACTGTCTTAAATTTCTCAAAATAAAATATAAAATTATAACAAATCCTGAAGAAACTGATAGTTGTAATAAAATTATTTTACCAGGTGTAGGATCCTTCGACTCTGTTATGAGTGCGTTGGAAAAAAAAAAATTTAAGATTAAGAGTTTACAGGAAATTTTATCTACTAAAAAAGTTTTAGCAATATGTGTTGGACTTCAAATACTTTTTTCAAATAGTGAGGAGGGAAAAAATTCAGGTATTAACTTTTTTAAAGGAAAAATTAAAAAATTATCAAGTATAAAGTGTAAAGAACCAATTCCTCATGTTGGTTACAACTCTGTAAATCTTAAAAATAAAGATAAATATTTGTCAAAAATATTTGAAAAAGACTTTTATTTTACACACTCATATGTTGCAGAAAAGAAATATCTCGAGAAAAAATTTAATGGAAATTATGGCTTAACTAGGTATGGAGATACAGAATTTGTATCCTTTATTAAATATCAGAATATTTTTGCAACTCAATTTCATCCTGAAAAATCAGGAGATGCTGGATTAAATCTATTAAAATATTTTTATGAAGAAAAAAAGAATAATATTTAAATTAATTTTTTCTGATGGCTATTTTTGTGTTAGCAGAAATTTTAAATTACAAAAAGTAGGAAATGTAGATTGGTTATTTGATAAACTTAAATTTGCAAACATCGCTAAATACATTGATGAGTTAGTAATAATAAATGCAAGTTCATCAAATTTTAAAGATCCAGTTTCAGATGATTTTAAAGACTGTATAATTAAGTTAATGAAAAAAACATTTGTTCCTCTCTCAATTGGAGGTGGTTTGAGAAATCTTTCTCAAGTTTTAGAATGTTTTAAAATTGGAGCTGATAAGATTATTTTAAATTCATCCCTTAAAGACAATAATTTATTTGTAAAAACATGCGTCAATAAATTTGGTTCTCAAGCTGTAATTGCTGGGGTTGATTTTAAAAAAAGTGGAACTAAATTTTATTCTTATACTAATAATGGTCAAAATAAATTTTGTGAAATAAAAAAACACTTATCAATAATTAAAAGATTAAAGTGTGGAGAAATATTTTTAGGCAGTATAGATAGAGACGGAACTGGATTTGGTTTTGAAATTGATGTTTTGAAAGAGTATAGTTTTAAAATCCCCCTTGTTTTATCTGGAGGTGCAGGTAATTCGTCACATTTTATAAATGCAATTTTTGATGATAAAATATCTGGATTAATGACCGGAAATTTGTTTAATTTTTTAGGTGATGGCCTAAGCAATCTAAGGAAAAAAATGTTAAAAAAATCTGTTAATCTAAGGGTAATTTAATTTATTTATGAAAAATCCATTTACGACTCTCTATTCTTTTTCACTTATAATTATTTAATTCAATCTAGCAAAACTCTTTGTACTTTCTTTAATTGTTAGATATTTCTTTATATTGTTAGAATTTTCAATTTCTTTAATTTTTTTAAAAACATTATCAAGTTCTTGATAATATATTTTTAAAATTTTTTTATTGTGTGCGATAGAAGTGTAAATTGAATTTGAAGCCAAGAATCCTTTTTTTAACATTTCTTTAGTTATAAAAGTTTTATAAAAATTATTATGTTTACTCTTAAAAGAAAAAGAACTTAGTGCTGGTATTCCAGCAATTAAAATTTCTAAGTTATTTTTTTTAGCAATCCTCTTCCAATTTTTTCTAATTTCATTTCCAATTTTAGTAATCTTTTTCCAAGATTTGGTATTTTCCATTACCTCCAATGTTTTTAATGCAGCTACCGACCCAATTCTTTCCGTCCAAAAAGTACTACTTATAAATGTATTTTTAATATTTTTCATTATTCTATTTTTACCCAATACAGATGTTATTGCATAACCATTACCCAGTGCTTTACCCAGTATCATTATATCTGGATTTATTTTAAAAATTTTATGTATTCCACCAAAAGTCTGCCTAAAACCAGTAGTACATTCATCAAATATTAAAATTATATTATTTTTAGTTGCAATATTTCTAACTTTTTTTAAGAAATTGTTTTTTGGCATTTCATTTCTAACAACTTCCATTTTAATAATTCCAATATTTTTTTTTACAATAAGTTTTTCTAAACTTTCAAAATCATTGTATCTAAATGGATATATAGTATCTTTCAAATTATTAGGAACCCCTTCTACATTTAGTCCATTTAAAAGGTGGCCAGATAAATTATTAGATTTTATATTTGCAGCTAAATACCAATCATGCCATCCATGATAACCACAAAAAGCAATATTTTTTTTTGAAGTTGAGGCTCTAGCCAATCTTACAGCAATCGAATTTGCTTCCCCGCCAGTTCTTGCAAATCTTACTTTATCTGCCCAGGGATGCATTTTTAAAAGTTTTTCAGCTAAATAAACTTCTTCAGGCGCATTAAGGGTAGACATGTTACCTTTTTTAATAGCTTTATTTACTGCGTCATCAACCTTTTTATTTGAGTATCCTAAAGTATTTGTTCCAACTGACATCTGAGATAAATCATAATAAGTTTTGTTATCTAAATCAGTAACTTCACAGCCTTTTGTACTTTTAAAATAACAAGGCCATAATTCTGGAAGATAAACATCAGGTCTTTTGGAAAAGAGCATATTACCACCAGCAATAGTATTTTTTGCTCTGGACCATAGTTTTTGTCCTGAATTTTTTTTTTTGATTAAACGCTTCATATTATTTATTAAACAATTTTTTTAATTAAATTATTAGAAATTTAAGCTTAACAGATCACACCTATAAAGTATAATTTTTTGACTTGTCTGTATTTGTCTCATTCTTAAACCAGTTTAGAGTTAATTTTAGCCCTTTATTAAATCCTTTTAAACCTTCGTACTTGGGTTTCCAATGGAGTATCTTTTTTGCCAATTCATTTGAAGCACAAAGCCTATCAACCTCACTTTTTTTTGGACGTATTCTTTTTTTATCAGAGTCGATATCTTTTTTTATTTTTGTAATTTTACTAACTAAATCAACTACTTTTTTAACAGAAATTTCATAACTATTTCCCAAGTTAATAGTTTTGCCTATTATTTTATTATTGTTAATAGTTGAAATAAATCCATCGACTGTGTCATCTATATAATTAAAGTCTCTTGTTGTATGTATATTGCCTAATTTTATCTTTTTAATTTTAGGATTTAAAATTTGAGCAAAAATTGTAGGGATTACAGCTCTCAGAGATTGTCTTGGACCATAAGTGTTAAATGGTCTTATAATTGATATAGGCATATTAAATGAATTATAAAAGGATAAAGCCATTTGATCGGCAGCTATTTTGCTAGCTGCATAGGGTGATTGAGCGTAAAGTCGATGTGTTTCCTTGATTGGTAATTTTAACGGGCTTCCATAAACTTCACTTGTAGAAGTTTGTATTACTTTTATATTTTTATTTTTTGTAGACTGTAAAATATTCAGGATGCCATTAATATTAGTATCTACATATGATGAAGGTGCTAGATAAGAATAGGGAATACCAATAAGTGCTGCTAAATTAAATACTAATTGGCAATCTGAAACTGCATTTTTAACTAATTCAAAATCACGAATGTCTCCTGGAAGAATTTCTACCTCATTAAGTATTTCTTTATTAATTTTGTCTAACCAACCCCAATTGTTAAAAGAATTATAATACACGAAGGCTTTTACAGAATAACCCTTTTTGACAAGTTTTTCTACAAGGTGAGATCCTATAAAACCATCTGCTCCTGTTACAAGTATTTTTTTCATAAAATTCTATTAATCTATAAACAAAAATTAATTATATTATATCAACGTTATAAAGTATTAATTTTTTTTAAATATCATTAATATACCTAAAAACAAGATTTTTAGAAATTAAACTTTACAGATAACAAGTATTTATATATGAATTATGTTCAAATATTGAACATCAATGAAAAATCAAGATGAATTATTCAGGGTTTTAAGAGAAGTAAAAAAAAACCCAAAAATATCACAAAGACAGCTTGCTATTAATGTAAATTTTAGTCTTGGTAAATTAAACTATTGCCTTAGCGCACTAAGAGTAAAAGGTTTAATAAAAATGAAAAATTTTCAAAAAAATAAAAAAAAAATTGGCTATGTGTATATTTTAACACCTAAAGGACTTGCTAAAAAAACAAGTATGGCGATAAATTTTCTTAAAAGAAAAGCAAAGGAATATGAGGAAATTAAAAAAGAAATAAACAGATAAAATTAATGAAGAAGAAAATTTTGATATTTACCGGAAGTAGAGCTGACTATGGTTTGATGAAAAATTTAATTTTTGAAATAAAAAAGCAAAAAAAAATAAATTGTGAGATTGTTGCTGGAAGTGCTCATTACTCAAAGTATTTTGGATCAACTTATAAAGAGATTGAAGATGATAAGCTTAAAATAAACTATCCAGTTAAAATAAATTTTGATAAATTTTATCACGAAGATGTAATAGACTATATAAGTAAATCTTTAAAAATTTTTAAAGCAATTATTAAAAAATCATCGCCAGATTTAGTTGTGGTTTTAGGAGATCGTTTTGAAGTATTTTCATTTGTACAAGCAGCATTTTTTATGAAAATTAAAATAGCACACATTCATGGTGGAGAAGTAACATCTGGAGCTTTTGATGATAATATAAGACACGCTATCACAAAATTTTCCAATTATCATTTTGCAACCCATAAAACATATAAAAAAAGACTTATACAGTTAGGAGAAAATTCTAAAAATATATATTTAGTTGGGTCACCGGGAGTAGAAAATTTTAAAAAGTATAAATTAATTGATAAAAAAAAATTATTTAAAGAATTATCATTAAATTTTGAAGATAAAAAAATACTAATAACATTTCATCCAGAAACAAATAGTGATTTGGAGTATGAGAAACAAATAAATATAATTCTCGAAAGTATTAAAGATTTAAAAAAAGAACAATTAATTTTTACATTTAATAATTCTGATCCATATGGTCACATATTTTTAAAGAAGATAAAGAAATATATTGCATCAAAAAAAAATATTAGAATATTTAGTTCTTTAGGTTCTTTAAAATATTTAAGTTTATTAAAAAATGTTGATTTAGTTATGGGCAACTCCTCTAGTGGAGTGATTGAAGCCCCAGCCGCTAAAGTTCCAACATTAAATATTGGCACACGGCAAAAGGGGAGAGTAGTTTATGATAGTATAATTAATTGTGAATTAAACTCAAATAAGATTAAAAATGTAATTAATAGAATACTTTATAAAAAGATAAAAAAAAAAAAATACATAATAGATAATCTTAATACATCAGAATTAATTTATTCAAAATTGTATAAAATTTTATATAAAAATAATTTTGAAAAAAAAATATTTTATGACATTAAATTTAAAAAATAAGAACACATATATAATTGCTGAAGCTGGTGTGAATCATAATGGTAAATTAAGTATTGCAAAAAAATTAATTACTAATGCTAAAAAAGCTGGAGCAGATGCAATTAAATTTCAAATATTCGATAGTTCTAAACTTGTTACAAAATATGCCAAAAAAGCACCTTATCAGTTTAAAAATACAAAAAACAAATCGTCACAATACAAGATGCTTAAAGGTTTAGAGTTAAGCAAAAAAAATTTTATACAATTGTTAAATTTTTCAAAAAAAAAGAAAATTGATTTTTTAGCATCAAGCTTTGATGAGCAAAGTCTGAGTTTTTTGGTTGATGAACTAAAACAAAAAATTATTAAAATACCATCTGGCGAAATAACAAACTTCTTACTACTTAAAAAAATTGACCTAAAAAAAAGTTGTGTAATTCTTTCTACTGGTATGTCAAATATTAAAGAAATTATAGACGCAATTAATGTAATCGCAAAAAAAGATGTTTATAAAATATTTAATAAAAAAGTAAAAATTATTAATAAAAAAGTTTATAAAACAATTAATAAAAAATTATTTATACTACACTGTACAACCGACTATCCTGTTAAAGATGAATATGTAAATCTTAATTGTTTGGATAAATTAAAAAATGATTTAAATCTTGAAATTGGATATTCAGATCATACACAGGATTATTTAACTTCTGTTTTGGCAGTTACAAAAAATGCACGCATAATTGAGAAACATTTTACTTTAGATAAAAAACTTACTGGGCCAGATCACATAGCATCATTAAATATAAAAGAATTCAAAAAAATGGTAGATTCTATAAGAAGAGTCAAAATTATAAATGGATTAAATATAAAATCATTACAAAAATGTGAATTAAAAAATATAAAAGTTGTAAGAAAAAGCTTGGTTGCAAAAAATGATATTAAAAAAGGACAAAGATTTGATTTAAAAAATTTAACTTCAAAAAGACCGGCGAACGGAATTTCACCAATGTTTATAAAAAAGATAATAGGAAAAAAAGCAACAAAAAATTTTAAAAAAGACCAATTAATTAAAATATGATTAAAGATAACTTAAACCATAAAATTTATACTGCTATAAAAAAGATTGTCAAAAAGGGACCAAAAGAATTACATGTACCAATCCTTGGTAAAAAAGAAATTATAAATTTAAAGAAATGTATAAAAGATAATATGGTTTCTTCAATTGGAAACTTTACTTTTAATTTTGAAAATTCTATTAAAAAAATTACAGGAGCCAAATATGCAATCGCTACAGTTAATGGTACCTCAGCTCTCCACCTATCTTTACATCTATTGAAAGTCGATGAACAAGATGAAGTTTTAATGCCTGCATTAAATTTTATCGCAAGCGCAAATGCTGTTTCAATTTTAAAAGCTAAACCTCATTTTGTTGATTCCCAAGAAATTGATTTGGGAATCGATGTTGAAAAATTAGATATTTATTTAAAGAAAATATTGATAAAGAAAAATAATATTAATTATAATAAATTAACAAAAAAAAAAATTAGAGTACTAATGGTGACACACGTTTTTGGGCATCCTTCGAATTTGAGTAAGATTTTAAAATTAGCAAAAAAATATAATTTGGATGTAATAGAAGATGCCGCAGAAGGCATAGGAAGTTTTTATAAGAATAGACATGTGGGGACTTTTGGTATTTTTGGTATTTTAAGCTTTAACGGTAATAAAACTCTAACCACTGGTGGTGGTGGAGTTATTTTAACTAACAGTAAAAAACTTGCTGAATTAGCTAAATTAATTTCTAATACTGCAAAAATCCCCCATTCATGGAGATATAGTTATAGCCATGTTGGCTTTAATTATAGAATGCCAAATATTAATGCTGCACTAGGATGTGCTCAACTAAGCAATTTAAATCAATTTATTAGATCAAAAAGAAAACTTTATTTAAAATATAAAAAAGCATTTAAAAATATAAAAGAAGTAGCAATCATGGAGGAACCAAAAAATACAAAAAGCAATTATTGGCTTCAAACTTTAATCTTAAATAAAAAAAATTCCTTAATCAGAAATAGAATATTAAATTTTTTGAATAAAAAAAAGATTATGGTGAGACCAGTATGGGACTTACTTAATAAAAATAAACCTTATTTACAATGTCAAAAAATGAATCTTTCAGGCGCAGAAGAATTAGAAAAGAAATTGATTAATTTACCAAGCAGTGCATCATTGTGAAAAAAATAAAAAAATTATTTTTATATATTGTGTAAAGATAAAGTAATTAAAGTTTCAGAATAGATATATGATTGTAAATTACATGAAAAACAACTATTAAATTGATATGATAATAAAATTTTTTGATGAACACTTAATTGACTCTGATGATGTAATTAGAAAAGCAATTAAAAAATTGCAAAAACTAGAAAAAAAATTTTGTATAGTTGTTGATAAAAATAAAAAATTTATAGGCACCCTAACAGATGGAGATATAAGACGAGGACTACTTTCAAATTTAACACTTAAGAATAAAGTAAAAGAAGTATGTAGTAAAAAATCCTATTACGTAAGAAAAAATTCTTCAGAAAAAAAAATTAAGATGTTATTTAGAATTGAAAAAATTTTTTTTTTACCGATTGTAAATAGACAAAAAAAAATTAGTGGTATTTACTATTTTTCAGATAATGAATATCTAAATACAGTGGAAAATGAAATGCTAATAATGGCAGGTGGCAAAGGAAAAAGATTAAGACCATTCACTAAAAAATTACCAAAACCACTTTTACCTATTAATGGAAAACCAATTATAGAAAGGATTATAATTACCGCAAAAAAACAAGGTATTAAAAATTTTATAATTTCGATCAATTATTTAGGTAATAAGATTAAATCTTATTTAAAAAAAGGAGAAAAATATGGTGTAAATATTAAGTATATTGAAGAAGATAGACCTTTAGGAACCGCTGGAGCTTTATATTATTTAAAAAATAAGAAATTGCCATTTATTGTCTCCAATGCCGATATTATTTCAAATATAGATTATAAAGAAATGATAGAATATCATAAAAAATTAAAATCTTATATTACTATTGGAGCAATTAGTAATTTTGAAAAAAATCATTATGGGAATATAATTTTTAAAAAAAATCGTGTAATAAAAATCGAAGAAAAAATTGAAAGAAAAACATTTATAAATTCTGGTATATATATTTTAGATCCAAAAATTAAAAATTACTTTAAAACCAAAAAGTTTATAGATATGACAGATTTTATTGAATTGGCAATTTCAAGAAATAAGAAAGTTCATTTATTTCCAATACATGAAAATTGGGATGATTATGGAATTAAAGAAAAGTATTTAAAACAAAATTAAAATGATAAACTTAAAAAATAAATATTGCGTAGTTTCTGGATGTAATGGTCACATAGGCCAAGCAATTTCAAAAAGATTAAACAAACTAGGTGCAAAAGTTATTGGCACAGATGTCAAAAGTGACAAGAAAAACCTTAATCTTTTAGCTTTCATCAAGGTAAACCTCGAGCATAAAGATGAAATAGATAAATTAATAAAATCTTTAAATAAAAGATATAAGAAAATTGATATTTTAATTAATAATGCAGGACATGTCGGATCCACTGAAAATAATAAAAATATAAATAAGATTTTCTATAATGAGAAATATGAAAATTTAAATTTATCTAATTCTATTTATTTAACTAATTCTTTAGTACCACTTTTAAATAAATCTAAATCAGCATCAATCATTAATATTTGCTCGATATACTCATCATTAGCTTATGATTACAGTTTATATGAAAAAACTAACATGAATACACCACTTGCATATGGTGTTTCAAAAGCAGGCATGATGCACTACAGTAAAATGTTATCAACTGCCTTAGCACCAAAAATAAGAGTTAATTCCATTTCACCAGGTGGAATATTTAGAAATCAACCTAAAAAATTTTTAAAAAGATATTTAAATAAAACTCCATTATCAAGGATGGGTCATGAGAATGATGTAGCTAATGCAGTAATTTTTTTATCTAGTGAGTTATCGAGCTATATTACAGGGCAAAACATAATTGTTGATGGTGGGTATTCAGTATCATAAAAACTTTTATTAATAGCTTAAAAATGATTAAGGATGATTATAAAGTTTTTTTTTTAAGGTTTTTATTATTTTTTCATATCCACTAACATTTTTATCAAAACAAAGATATTGTGATATATATTCATCGAAATTATTAATTTTTTTTTCTGTTTCTTCCAAGATAAAATTTTTACTTTTTAGATAGTCTTTTTCAATATTTAAATGTTTTATCCCATATCTTTTTATATTGGCTAGACTGTAATTTATTTCATTTTTACCCATATGATCTGATGTTAATCCTAAAATTCTTTTTTTAAGTAAAATTGCATCTACGATTGCACTAGAGTCAATCATTGTTACCATAAATGATTTGTATATATATTCTCTTGTTTTAAACTTTATAACCTTAAAATTAGGGAAATATTTTTCAAATTTTTCAAGTTCGTAACCAGGATGAATACAAACTTTAACTTCTTTATTATAATCTTTTGATAGTTTTAATAAAAATCGATTTAAAAAAAAATAATGACTTTTTAACGTTTGAACATTATATTTCCCTCTAAAAGCTACTAATTCAGGCCAATCAAATTCTTTATCAAGATGAACTATATAATCTTCACTTATACCAAACGAATCTTTTTTATATAAGTCATAACTTTTACTATTTACAAGCTCAAGCTCTTTAGCAAAAAATAACTTATTTTTATTGAGTGCCCTTTTAATAGGATGATTATTTATATGGTCAATTAGCTTTTTATCACTAGTAAATCTTACCTCGATTTTAGGAAAAATACCTAAATTAGAAAAAACAACCGACAGTTTTTTAAAAAATTTGACTGCAAAAAAATGCTTAATGATTGAGTAAAAATTATGTGTAAAGTCATATTTTACAGCGACATTGAAAAAGCCTAGATTGGAAACCTGAAATACCTTAATTTTTTTTCTTTTTAAAAAAAAATTTATTTTTGCTGCATATAAATATCTTCCAAAATTACTCATTACAAAAATATCCTTGTCTTTCAAAAAATTATCAAATTCTCTAAAATTTTCAGGGTTGATAAAATGAGTATTTATTGTTTTTTTTATATTTTTTATATTTTTATCAATTTTATTATCTTTTGGAAAAGCTAAATTTCCAGCATTTACAATATAAATATTTTTAAAATTTTTTGAAAGTTGATTTATCAACTCCTCATTCACATTTAGAGTCGCAGATAAATTTTCAAAACTTGTTATAAACAATACATCTTTCATTTTAAAATTTATAACTTACTCAAGACCATTTTATAAATTGAGCCTATATCTAAATTGTGATGTGATAGTACCTCTTTGTTAGTGCCACATGCAGGAATATTCTCAAATCCAAAATTATACATTTCTCTTTTTATTCCTATCTTATTTTTTATAAAACTTTTACAAATAAATGAAAAAAAACCATTAAAAGTAAAATGATTTTCCAATACAAATATTGGGCCACTATTTTTATTAATTATATTTTTGTACCATTTATTATCAAATGAATTTGCATATATAGTTGAAATTATCTCTATATCTATTTTTTTAAATTTTTTAAGATCATTTTTAACTTCAATAGCTTGCCTAACCATTAGTGGACCCAATGCTATAATTGTTGCTTTTTTTCCTTTTGAAATAATTTTACCCTCTCCTAGAGTAATTTTTTTATTATCAATTAATTCTTTATAATTTTTAAATGGAATTGAATTTAATCTTAAAAAAATACTTTTTTTTGTTTTATTAATTGACCAATTTAAAATATTATATAATTGAGATATATCCACTGGCTCTATAATTATAAAATTTGGCATAGATGCCATTAATGAAATATCTCTTAATGATTGATGGCTATGGCCTGGTGCTGCTGGTAACGCCCCAGACAATGAGCCAACATAAATGATTTTAGAATTTTGAGTTATATTATTATAAATTTGTTCTGCCGCTCGAGAAACTAGAAAACAGGAAAATGAGTGAACAATTGGCACATATTCGGACGAAGCTAATGAGCCAGCTATTGAAACCATGTCCTGCTCTGCTATTCCACACTCTATAAATTGATTTGGGTATTTGTGTTTAAATTTTTTTAGACCAGTATCAACAACCAAATCTGCATCTAGGCAAATTACTTTCTTATTTTTTTCCCCGATGGTTAATATTGATTTTGAATATTCACTTATAAAACCTTGATGATTATCAACTAAATTTCTAATTTCTGTTATTTTTTTTGTTAATCTTAAAACAGGTAAATCTTTATCTATTTTATAAAAATTTTTAATTAGTTCATTTTTTGCGTTTATGTATTCTTCATATTTTAATGAACCAGAGTGATAGTTGTAATACATATTTTTTATTAAAGGTTTACTTTCCATAAAACTAACACCCCTACCTTTAATCGTATTAGCGATTATTGCAGTAGGGGCATTAATATATTTAATTTTATTAAAAGTTTTTTTAATATCATCAAAATTATTTCCATCACAGGTGAATGTTTTAATATTAAATGACTCAAGTTTATTTTTTAAATTTCCAAGAGAGCTGGTATCCTCGATGGATAAATCTGATTGATATTTATTACTGTCAATTATAATTATCAGGTTCTTTGAAATATTTTTTGGGATATTTATTAATGACTCCCAAAATTGGCCTTCTTGAAGCTCTCCATCTCCAGTAAGAACAATAACTCTTCCTTTTTTTTTTTTTAAATTTTTAGCTATAAGAAATCCTTTAGCTTTAGATATACCCATTCCTAAAGATCCAGTATTTGTAAAAATACCCTTAGTTTTAATATCAGGATGTCCTGGCAGTCCATTAATTTTTCTAAACTTATGTATATTTGAAAAGGGGAAGATATTTTTTGTCATCAGAACAGAATAAAGTGCAGGTGCATCATGTCCTTTTGATGAAAAATAAATATCATCTTTATTTAAAAAATCAAAATAAATGTAATTTACCAAATCTATCGCAGAAAAACTTGTTCCTATGTGACCCGATCCAGCATTTTGGATCATGTATAAAATATTTACTCTCAACATATTGGAAAGAGCTTTTTTTTTGATAAGCCAGTTATTTTTTATTTTTATTATTTTATTAAATTCTGATTTTTTAAAATAAAATAATTCTTTATTATTACTGGTTATTTCTTTTTTATTTATGTAGGTAGTTTGTTCGCCCATTTTTATATTGCTGTCCAACCACCATCCACAACTAGGTTTGA